>Scooby_p1__coassemble_478_pt1 | contig 21163 bp, 19 predicted proteins | sample Scooby_p1__metabat2_low_PE_018 | metagenome-assembled genome bin Scooby_p1 | reverse complement strand
GCACCTGTAGCTCAGTGGATAGAGCAGTGGTTTCCGGTACCATGTGCGGGGGTTCGATTCCCTTCAGGTGTGTTGCTCTGGGACGTAATGGTTCGTTCCGGTGCGTTGTATCACAAGGAGGACAAGAACTTGGACAATTTTAGAGAATGGTTATCAGATAACCTTCGGTATTTTATGCTTGGAGGAGCTATTCTGATAATCGTGGTTGTATTGTTCTTTGGCGTTCGTGCTTTAGTCGGAAGTAATAGGGGTAATTCCGAGAAAGAACCAAACACCACATCAGAAAACCAGGGAAATGTTCCTTCTTCTCCGACAAAAGAAGGGGAGTCTGACGACGAGAAGAAAGAAGACGCCAATCCCATGGAAACGAATAATGCAGATATTTCTGCATTGATCAGGAGCTATTATAAAGCTCTGGGGGAACAGGATATTGCAACGCTGAAGACTCTGGAGGATGACCTGACGCCATCCGACGAGGCGAAAATCACAAATGCAAAAGAGTATATCGAAGGGTACGAAGTTCGCGATGTTTACACGAAGAAAGGTTTGACAGATGATTCTTACGTGGTATATGCAAGCTTCTATTATATCTGTCAGGGCATTGAGACAAAGGTGCCTGCTCTGAGCTGGCTTTATGTGTATAAAGACAGCGCGGGAAAACTGATAATAGACAATGATGCGCAGCAGAATGCGAAAATCTCCGCCTATGTAGACAGGTTATCAGGAGATGAGGATGTGAAGAAACTTCTTGCTGATGCAAACGATGAATATGACCAGGCTCAGGTTGAAGATCCTGCACTTGCAGAATTTCTGGATGGTCTTGGGGAGGATGCAAGCATGACCGGCGCAGAGAGTGGTACAATGTTTACTGCTTCAGATGCCTGCAATGTTCGTGCGGCAGCGGATATGGAAGCTGAAGTTCTTGGCGTGATTTCAGCAGGTACACAGGTTGAATCGAAGGGTGTTGATGGTGAATGGACTCAGATCGAATACGAGGGTCAGACCGGATATATATACAGCAGCCTGTTGGAAGCTAATTGAATATCGTGAAAAATCCCGGAAAGCAATTAATGCTTTCCGGGATTTTTTTTAATTCATTTCCCCGTATGCAATACCGGGTTTCAGTTCAATTCCCTTGATTTTGGCAAGTTCATGGATAGTTACCAGTTCATAGCCTTCTTCTATCAGCTTTGGAATCAGGATTTCTGCTGCATCTACAGTGGTACTGTAAATATCGTGCATAAGAATGATAGAGCCGTCTCTGACTTCCTTCATTACAGTGTCAACTGTCTGCTGTACATCCTGAGTTTTCCAGTCGAGTGTATCAATCGACCAGAGAATCATAGGAGTTCCCACGGATGCTTTTACGTTGTCGTCAATGGAACCGTATGGCGGGCGTACAACGGAGGAGCCCTGACCTGTAAGATCCAACAATGTCTGATCTACGGTTTCTATTTCTGACTGGATTTCAGACAGAGATAAAGTTGTGAGGTCTTTGTGGTCGTATGTATGATTGCCAAGTTCAAATCCGAGTTCTGCCATACGCTTTACTTCATTTGGAAAGCTGACAATCTCTTTTCCAACCATAAAGAAAGTGGCTTTTGCATTGTTTTTCTCCAGACAGTCAAGCAGTCTTCCTGTAAAAGAACCGGGGCCGTCGTCAAAGGTCAGAGCTGCATATTTTTTTTCCTTTTTGGAATTTTTCTTTTCCTCAGAAGCTTTTTTCTCTGTTTTTTTCTTTTTTTCAGAAACCTTATAACCTTTGAGAGAGCCATCCTGATTCAGTTCATAGGTTTTATCCTTTACTTTGATTTCTCCGGTCTGCATGATGCCGTCTAAATCGAAATAGTAGCGTCTGCCGTCATTGTCCAGCCATCCTCTCTTCATGATACCGTTGTCGTTAAAGAAATAGCGTTTGCCGTCTGTGTCTGTCAGCCAGCCTTTATACGCGGAACCGTCTACCATAAACAGCCAGTCGCTTCCGCTGGCTGTCCATATCCCTTTTGATGCTTCGGGAGAGGCCTCGGCTTTTTTCGAAGAGACAGGTTCTGCTGATGAAACCGAAGAGGATGTCGTGGAGGGACCAGAGCTTTTTTTACGGGAATTGTCTGTAGGCTGGTCAGAATCAGCCGTTGCAGAATCATCTGTTTTCAGAGATTCTTTGGGCTTATCGGCTACGAACATTTCAGACATGTTTCCGCTGTCAAGAGGTGAAGGATTGGCAGAGGATTTTGTAAAAATGCCTCCGATAATCACACACAGGAGAAGCGCAAGAAACATTAAAGGTCTGCTTGTTCGCGTTTTACGGCCTTGCATAAAAGTTCCCCCTTTATTTAAGTTCTTTAAATGAATTTGACCGGCAGGTTTCTGCCTTTTGGGGTCATATTCGTTCTTATCATACAATAATTGTCCGAAAAATACAAGAGAATTCCCCATTGCGGTGCGAGCGAAAAAATTATATAATAAACAAATGGACGAAAAAATAAGAATCAATAAATACTTAAGTGATGCAGGCGTATGCTCCAGAAGAGAGGCGGACCGCCTGATTTCTGAAAACCGCATTACGGTAAACGGGCGTAAAGCGCAGAGTGGGGAAAAGGTTTCGGCCGAAGATTACATTTGTATTGATGAAAAACCCATAACAAAAAACGAAAAAAAAGTTCTTCTGCTTTTTAACAAGCCAAGAGGGATTGTCTGCAGTACGAAGCAGCAGAAGGATGAAGTGACAGTCACCGAATATCTGAAATATCCTCTTCGTGTATATCCGGTAGGACGCCTGGATAAAGACTCTCAGGGGCTTCTTCTACTGACCAATGAAGGAAGTCTGGTGAACCGCATTATGCGTGCGGGAAACCGTCACGAAAAGGAATATCTGGTAACGGTAAACAAACCCATAGGGGAAGACTTTTTAAAAGGGATGCGAAGTGGTGTTCCGATTCTGGACACCGTTACAAGACCATGCTTTGCAGAACGTACCGGAAAGAACAGCTTCCGTATTATTCTGACTCAGGGACTTAATCGTCAGATTCGGAGAATGTGTGAATATTTCGGTTATCGTGTACTCACCTTAAAAAGAATACGAATTATGAATCTGACGCTGGATGGACTTAAAGAAGGAGCCAGCAGGGAAATTACAAAGAAGGAGTGGGAAACACTTCAGAGGATGCTTGCATCTTCCTCAAGTGAAACAGTAAAAGAAACAGGAGGCCGTCATGGACACAGCAGCGATAAAGCGAATGAAGGAGCTTGCCGAAAAACTGGACAAGGCAGCAAGAGAATACTATCAGAACGACAGAGAGATTATGAGCAATCTGGAGTACGACAGAATGTACGACGAGCTTCAGGATCTGGAGAGAGAAACAGGAACGGTTCTCGCAAACAGCCCAACCATAAGCGTAGGGTATGAGGCGGTTGAGCAGTTACCGAAAGAAGAGCACGAAAGCCCAATGCTTTCTCTGGATAAAACGAAGGACAGAGAAGCACTCCGTTCTTTTATGGGAGGGCACAAAACGCTTCTTTCCTGGAAGCTGGACGGTCTGACAATTGTTCTTACTTATGAGAACGGGCAGCTTCAAAAAGCTGTCACACGGGGGAACGGAGTTGTGGGAGAGGTTATTACAAATAACGCAAAAGTATTTAAAAACATTCCCCTTCATATTCCTTTTAAGGGACGTCTTGTCCTTCGTGGAGAAGCGGTTATTACTTATTCAGACTTCGAAAAAATCAATGCCTCTATTGAAGATGCAGATGCAAAATATAAGAATCCGCGAAATTTATGCAGTGGTTCGGTGCGCCAGCTCAACAATGAGATCACTGCCCGGAGAAATGTTCGTTTTTATGCTTTTTCTCTTGTAAGTGCAGAGGGGGAGGATTTTAAAAACTCCCATGAATTACAGTTTGAATGGCTGAAAAAGCAGGGATTTGATGTAGTGGAATACCGAGTCTGTACAGGCGAAACACTGGACGATACAATAGATTATTTTGCCCGTGCTGTTACGGAAAACGATTTTCCGTCAGATGGACTGGTTGCGCTTTATGATGACATTGCTTACGGAGAATCTCTGGGCAGGACAGCTAAATTTCCGAGAAATGCCTTTGCTTTTAAATGGGCGGATGAGATGAGGGAAACGCAGCTTCTGGAAATCGAATGGAGTCCCTCCAGAACAGGGCTCATCAACCCTGTGGCTATTTTTGAACCGGTGGAACTGGAGGGAACAACAGTAAGCCGTGCCAGCGTTCATAATGTCAGTATTTTGAAGGAACTGGAACTTGGTATCGGGGATACGATCAGGGTTTATAAAGCCAATATGATTATCCCTCAGATTGCAGAAAATCTTACCAGGAGCAGGAAAGTTGAAATTCCTGAAATCTGCCCTGCCTGTGGCCGGGAGGCGGCTGTCCGCAAAGAAAATGAGGTGGAATCACTCTATTGCCTGAATCCGGACTGTCCGGCTAAAAAAATCAAAGCTTTTGCTCTTTTTGTAAGCAGAGATGCCATGAATATAGATGGGTTATCCGAGGCTACGCTGGAAAAATTTATTGCAAAAGGCTTCATCCACGATTTCGGAGATATTTTTGAGATCGAAAAGCACAGGAAAGAAATCCTGGAAATGGATGGCTTTGGCGAAAAATCCTTCGAAAATCTTTTGGTCAGTCTTGAAAAAGCAAGAGAAACCACTCTTGCAAAGGTAATTTACAGTCTGGGTATCAGCAATATCGGACTTGCAAATGCAAAAGTAATCTGCCGCCATTTTGACGACGACTTGGAAAAAATTCGCCGTGCAGACGAGGAGGAAATCAGCGCCATTGATACAATCGGCCCTGTCATTGCAAAGAACCTTGCGGATTATTTCAGAAAGGAAGAAAATAATAGAAAGCTGGATCATCTTCTTTCCCATCTCCATCTGAAAAAGGAGGAGAAAGCAGGAGAGCAGATTTTTGCAGGCATGAATTTTGTTGTTACCGGAAGTGTAGAATATTTTGCAAACAGAGGGGAATTGAAGGAGTATATTGAAGGATTTGGGGGGAAGGTGACCGGCTCTGTCACTGGAAAGACAAATTATCTGATCAACAATGATATTTCTTCCAATTCTTCCAAAAACAAAAAAGCAAGAGAGCTGGGGATTCCGATTCTTTCTGAGGAAGATTTCCTGGCCCTTGTAAAAGAAAGAGAATAAATTTGGCCGCGAGAAAGGAAGGACTAGAGTATGCCAATTAAAATACAGGGCGATTTGCCCGTGAAGGAAATTCTGGAAAAAGAAAATATTTTTGTTATGGATGAGACAAGGGCACTCCATCAGGATATCCGCCCCATTCAGATTCTTATTCTGAATCTGATGCCGCTGAAAGAAGAAACAGAGCTTCAGCTTCTGAGATCCCTTTCCAATACGCCTCTTCAGGTAGATGTTACCTTTATGGCAGTGGAGAGCCATCAGTCAAAAAACACTTCCAAGAGTCATCTGAATAAATTTTATCAGACTTTCTCCGAACTGAAGGGGCAGAAATACGATGGAATGATCATCACAGGCGCGCCTGTGGAACAGATGGAATTTGAGGAAGTGGACTACTGGGAGGAACTTGTACAGATTATGGATTGGACAAAGAGCCATGTCACATCTACAATTTATCTGTGCTGGGCAGCTCAGGCAGGTCTTTACCATCACTACGGCCTGAAAAAGAAAGCACTGGATCATAAAATGTTCGGTCTTTTCTGGCATAAGGTCATGAATCGTAAGATACCTCTTGTGCGTGGTTTTGACGATATGTTTCTTGCTCCTCATTCAAGGCATACGGAAGTGCCGATTGAGGATATCCATAATTGTAAGGAGCTTACCGTTCTTGCAGAGTCTGAGGAAGCCGGGCTTTTTCTCGCAATGGCAGACGGCGGACGTAAGATTTTCGTCATGGGTCATCCTGAATATGACAGAGTAACTCTGGATGGAGAGTATAAGCGCGATTTAAGCAAAAACCTTCCCATTGATATTCCGAGAAATTATTACAGGGACGATGACTTTCAGAATAAGCCTCTTCTTATGTGGAGGGCACACGCAAACAACCTTTATACAAACTGGTTGAATTATTATGTTTACCAGAGCACTCCGTTCGACCTTTACGGAACACCGGATTTCGATGAAATTATATAATTGACACAAAAACACCTTCGTATATTTTATGAGAATTTTTCCATACTATCCTTATAAATTTACGGAGGTGTTTTTTCATGGAAGAAAAGGAAAAGAAAGACGAAAAAAGAGAGGAACTTGAAACAGAGGATATCCGGAATTCACAGATAGAAGAGATGGGACAGGTGATTTTGGACGGAAATAAAAAGAAACGTAAGGTGGAGCTTCTTACAATCATAGGAGAAGTAGAGGGGCATGAATCTGCGCCTTCTCACAGTAAAACAACTAAATACGAGCATGTTCTTCCAAAACTTGCCATTGTGGAAGACGACAATGAAGTGGAGGGACTCTTAATTCTCCTGAATACGGTCGGCGGAGATGTGGAGGCAGGGCTTGCCATTGCAGAGATGATTGCATCATTGAGTATTCCTACCGTATCCCTTGTCCTTGGAGGCGGACATTCCATAGGTGTTCCAATGGCTGTTTCTGCAGACTATTCTTTCATTGTGCCCAGCGCTACAATGGTGATTCATCCGGTACGCCAAAATGGAATGTTCATAGGTGTGGCCCAAAGTTACCGCAATATGGAAAAAATTCAGGATCGGATCACTACTTTTATTTCTTCTCACTCGGAAATCAGTCAGGAAAGACTGGAAGAATTGATGCTGGATACGACCCAGCTTGTGAAGGATGTTGGCACAATGCTTGAAGGAGAAGAGGCAGTAAAAGAGGGGCTGATCGATGAAGTGGGAGGAATACGTGAAGCTTTATCTAAACTTTATTCATTAATTGATGATGCGCAATAAATCATGGAAAAAAACAAATTTTTCATTGAATCTATGCAAATCTATGGTATAATATTACTGAAAATTTTCATTCTTATTTAAATGGGAATAGGGAAAGAGAAAATAGCAGACACGTTTCTGCTCCCGCTTTTTTGCATCTGCCGGGCGTGCCTGTTAAATATGAATACCAGGAGGATATTATGTATAAGATTCTGAAAGCAGAAAAACTTTCTGCAAACGTTTTTCTTATGGATGTTGAAGCCCCGCGTGTTGCGAAACATTGTCTGCCGGGTCAGTTCATAATCGTAAAAATGGACGAAAAAGGCGAGAGAATTCCTCTTACCATCTGTGATTATGATGCTGAGAAAGGCACTGTAACCATCGTATTCCAGCCAGCAGGAGCTTCTACCACCAGAATGGCTGAGTTAAAGGCAGGAGACTACTTTGAGGATTTCGTAGGACCGTTGGGACAGCCTTCCGAATTGGTGCATGAGGATATCGAAGAGTTAAAGAAGAAAAAAATCGTATTCGTAGCAGGTGGTGTTGGAACAGCTCCTGTTTATCCACAGGTAAAATGGCTTCATGAGCACGGTGTTACTGCGGATGTTATCATTGGTGCTAAAACAAAAGACCTTCTGATCCTTGAAAAAGAGATGAGTGAAGTCAGCAACCTTTATGTGACTACAGACGACGGTTCTTACGTACGAAAAGGTATGGGAACAGATGTCCTTCGTGATCTTGTGGAAAATCAGGGCAAAAAATATGATCTCTGCGTAGCTATCGGACCGATGATCATGATGAAATTTGTATGTCTTCTCACAAAAGAACTGGGTATTCCTACTGTTGTCAGCATGAACCCGATCATGGTGGATGGAACAGGTATGTGCGGTGCATGTCGTCTTATTGTTGGCGGAGAAGTGAAATTTGCCTGCGTAGACGGACCGGAATTTGACGGACATCTTGTAGACTTTGATCTTGCAATGAAGAGACAGCAGATGTATAAGACGGAGGAAGGCCGTGAGATGCTGAAGCTTCAGGAAGGCGACACACATCATGGCGGATGTGGACACTGCGGAGGTGACGAATAATGGCAGATGCAAAAATGTTAAAAAAAGTTCCCGTAAGAGAACAGGATCCTAAGGTTCGTGCAGCAAACTTTGAAGAGGTTTGTCTTGGATACAATAAAGAAGAGGCAATGGAAGAAGCAAACCGCTGCCTTGGATGTAAAAAAGCGAAATGTGTAGAGGGATGTCCGGTTTCCATTAATATCCCGGCATTTATTGGTGAAGTAAAAGAAGGAAACTTTGAAAAAGCATACCAGATTATCAGCGAATCCAGTGCCCTTCCGGCAGTATGCGGTCGTGTCTGTCCGCAGGAGACTCAGTGTGAGGGTAAATGTGTCCGCGGTGTAAAAGGCGAGGCAGTTTCCATAGGTAAACTGGAGCGTTTCGTAGCTGACTGGGCGAAAGAAAACGGAATCAAACCAACTCCTGCCAAAGAGAAAAACGGTAAAAAAGTTGCAGTAATCGGTTCAGGCCCGGCTGGTCTTACCTGTGCAGGCGATCTTGCTAAGATGGGTTACGATGTAACAATTTTTGAGGCTCTTCACAAAGCAGGCGGCGTTCTTGTTTACGGTATTCCGGAATTCCGTCTTCCAAAAGACAAGGTTGTGGCAGCAGAGGTAGAGAACGTAAAGGCTCTTGGTGTTAAAATTGAGACAAATGTTATTATTGGTAAATCTGTAACAATCGATGAGCTGATGAAAGAAGAAGGCTTCGAGGCTGTATTCATCGGATCTGGTGCAGGTCTTCCGATGTTCATGGGTATTCCTGGAGAGCAGGCAAACGGCGTATTCTCCGCAAATGAATATCTGACACGAAACAATCTGATGAAAGCTTTCCGTGAGGATTATGAAACTCCGATCGCACACGGCAAGAAGGTCGCAGTAGTCGGCGGCGGAAACGTGGCGATGGATGCTGCAAGAACAGCTCTTCGTCTTGGTGCGGAAGTACATATTATTTACCGCCGTTCTGAAGCAGAGCTTCCGGCACGTGCGGAGGAAGTTCATCACGCAAAAGAGGAAGGCGTAGAATTTAACCTTCTGTGTAACCCTGTTGAGATTCTCACAGATGAAAAAGACTGGGTAACAGGCATCAAATGTATTCGTATGGAATTAGGTGAGCCGGATGCTTCAGGAAGAAGACGCCCTGTAGAAATTCCGGGATCTGAGTTCGTTATTGATGTTGATACAGTGATCATGTCTCTGGGAACTTCTCCGAACCCGCTGATTTCTTCTACAACGTACGGTCTTGATATCAACAAGAGAAAATGTATCATTGCAGACGAAGAATACGGCAAAACTTCCAAAGAAGGCGTATATGCCGGTGGTGATGCTGTTACAGGTGCAGCAACTGTTATTCTTGCTATGGGCGCAGGTAAAGCAGGAGCGAAGGGCATCGACGAATTTTTAAGAAATAAATAATTTTTGAGACAAAACCTCTGTATCCGGAATGAATTTCCGGTACAGGGGTTTTTAAATTAAATAAGAACATTTGTTTTCCTGTGTTGTCAATTCCGGTTGATTATGTTATAATAATTCTGAGGCGACGGCTTTTTTCTGATTATCTGACGGTATGAGAAGAGGAGACTGTTGCACTAAATACAAAGGATATGATAATTATGTCAGTGATATACGGGATTTTATTAGCAATCATTCAGGGAATCACAGAATTCCTTCCGGTGAGCAGCTTCGGGCATCTGGTTGCCGCAGAGAAGCTGATGGGGATGGAACGCAGTACGGGACTATTATTTGAAACTATGCTTCATCTGGGAACGGCATCGGCAATTATTTTTCTGTTTCGCAGGGATTTATACCGAATTGGAGAAGAACTTCTCGGCATGATTATGGATATGATTGGAAATGTCAATCTTTATATTCATAACAAAAAAACAGGAGACTCTCTTGGCTATGCAAGAATCGTCCATGGTACATATCGTAAGTTTACGGCGCTTCTTGTGGTTTCTATGATTCCGACTGTTCTCATTGGGTTTACAGCAAGGAGACTGGCAGGGATGGCGGCAGCATCGCCGATTTTGCCGGGAATCGGTTTTTTACTTTCCGGTATTTTTCTGCTTGTAACAGATCTTAATAACTCGGGCGGAGATAAAGGACCCAGAGATGCCGGTTATGACAGCGCCATGTGGATAGGTATCTGTCAGGGACTTGGCGTATTCCCGGGGGTATCAAGAATGGCGCTGACGGTTTGTGCGGCGCTTCTTTGTGGCTACAGCCGTAAATTTGCTGTGAAATTTTCCATTCTCATGAGCCTTCCCGCGGTTATTGGAGCGTTCTTTTCCCAGCTTGGACAGTTCGGGGCTCCGGATATGAGTATTGGACTTGGATTTACCTATGTGTTCTGTACAATTGTGGCAGGCGTTGTTTCAGTTCTTGTAATCCGCACTATGCACACCCTTGTTCTGAAAAAGAAGTTCCGTATTTTTGCGTACTATTCTTTCCTGGCAGGTGTGATCGCTCTGACAGTTAATTATCTTTAACCTCATGATATTGCCGGCAGTCTGAAAGGCTGTCGGCAGTATAAATGAAAAGGGATATCTGAATAAATAATTTAGGAGGGGAGCCTGGAAATGGCAGCATCGAAAACTAAAAAAAGAACGACATCAAAGAAGAGTACCAGCGCGAAAAAGCAGTCTGTATCCGGCGGGTTTCAAAATGAGATTATCCTTCTGGTGATTCTGGCAGCCTGTATCATTCTCCTTGTGAGCAGCTTTGGAATGGGCGGTTTCGTGGGAGATGCGATCAGCAGCTTCAGCTTCGGAGCCATGGGACTGATGGCATATGTGTTCCCTGTTCTGCTTTTTATCGGATGTGCGTTTATACTTTCGAATAAAAAAAATCATCTGGCTTACAAAAAGTTGTTGGCCGGAGTGATTCTTTTTATTTGTTTCTGCGGGATAGCACAGCTTCTGACAGAAGGTTATACAAAGAGTACGGAGCTTATGGATTATTATGCACTCTGTTCTGACTACAGAACAGGTGGAGGAGTGATCGGAGGAGCGGTTTGCATCTCCATTACCTCCGCTTTCGGTATTGTAGGCGGCTATGTAATCATCGGCCTTGCAGTTCTTGTATGTCTGATCATTATTACCCAGCATTCTTTTCTTGATTTTGTTATGGGAATAGGAACGAAAATCTGTGACATGGTCAGAGGCGGACAGAAGCGTTATCAGGAAGGGAAGCCGGAACGTGATCTGAAAAAAGAAGTCCGTGCACAACAGAGACGTCAGTTGAAGGAGGAGCGCCGGGCAGAAAGAATCCGTCAGCTTGAAATGGAGCTTGCGCGGGAGGATGAGGAGGAAACTTCTGCAGGACAGTTGAAGGAGGAGCTTTTCCTGGATCCCAGACAGGCTCGCAGACAAATGTTTTCACTTGACGGAACGGATCTTACAGCTTCGACTGCCCAAGGTACAGAACAAGCTTCCGGCAAAAAGAAAAGCAGAAAGCGTAAAGTTTCCGGGGATGTTGAAAAGGCAGTTCCCAAGGAGATAGAAGCGCTTTCTGAAGAGATGCCGTCCATTGCTCCGGAATTTGAGATTCATCGTTCTGAACCCCTGACGGATCTAAGCCGGGAAGAGGAGGAGAGTTCGTATGAAGAGCAGGTAAATATAATGGAGGAGGACGCTTCTTTTTCGGAGAGCAAAGAGGAGAAAATAGATTCTAAGAATCCCAAATCTTCCCCTGCTGAAATTCAGAACGGAATAATAAATATCCAGCATGAAATAACGAAACAGGAACCTGCCGTTAAACCGGAGTACAAATTTCCGCCATTAAACCTTCTGAAAAAGGGAAGTGGGAAATCTCAGGGAGATTCAGATGCACATTTGAGAAAGACGGCTCAGAAGCTTCAGGAGGTACTTTTTAATTTCGGCGTAAACGTAACTGTTACCAATGTAAGCTGTGGTCCGACTGTTACACGGTATGAACTTCAGCCTGAAATGGGCGTAAAGGTAAGTAAGATTGTCAGCCTTGCAGATGATATTAAATTGAATCTGGCAACGCCGGATATCCGTATCGAGGCGCCGATACCGGGTAAAGCTGCAGTGGGAATCGAGGTCCCGAATAAGGAGAACAGCGCAGTTATGCTCAGGGATCTCCTTCAGTCCGATGAATTCCGCAATGCGAAATCAAAGCTTGCTTTTGCTGCAGGTAAGGACATCGCAGGAAAACCGGTGGTTACAGACATTGCGAAAATGCCGCATCTTCTTATTGCAGGAGCTACGGGCTCAGGTAAATCAGTCTGTATCAATACTCTGATCATGAGTATTTTATACAAAGCTACGCCGGATGAGGTGAAGCTTATCATGATTGACCCGAAAGTAGTAGAATTAAGTGTATATAATGGGATTCCGCATCTCTTTATTCCGGTTGTTACAGACCCGAAGAAAGCGGCGGGAGCATTGAACTGGGCGGTTTCAGAAATGACCACCCGATACAATACATTTGCAGAATACGGTGTCCGTAATCTCACGGAATACAACAAAAAGATATCTTCAATTCCTGTTGCGGAGGGAGAAACAGCTCCTGAAAAAATGCCGCAGATTGTCATTATCGTAGATGAGCTTGCAGACCTTATGATGGTTGCACCCGGAGAGGTAGAGGATGCAATCTGCCGTCTGGCACAGCTTGCCCGTGCGGCGGGTATTCACCTGATTATCGCTACCCAGCGTCCGTCAGTAAATGTCATTACCGGATTGATCAAGGCAAATATGCCTTCCAGAATTGCGTTTTCCGTATCTTCCGGTGTGGATTCCCGTACAATTCTGGATATGAACGGAGCGGAGAAGCTTCTCGGAAAAGGAGATATGCTGTTTTATCCACAGGGCTATCAAAAGCCGGCCAGACTTCAGGGCGCTTTCGTATCTGACGAAGAGGTCAGCAGTGTGGTGGAATTTCTCGCAAACAAAAATCCTGCAGTTTCCTATAATCAGCAGATTGAACAGCAGGTAAACAGCCCGTTAAGCGGCGGGGCAGGAGGAGAAGAGCGGGATATCTATTTCACAGATGCCGGCAAATTTATTGTCGAAAAAGAAAAAGCATCCATCGGCATGCTCCAGAGAGTCTTTAAGATTGGCTTTAACCGTGCTGCCAGAATTATGGATCAGCTCTGTGATGCAGGAGTTGTGGGACCTGAGGAGGGAACCAAACCGAGAAAGGTTCTCATGACTATGGAGGAATTTGAAAATTACATCGAAGAATCTTTATAAATAAGAAATAGAATGGATAGAAGAAAGGACTGCCTATGCTATGAAGTGTCCGAAGTGTCATAAAGAAGTGGAACGCGGTTCTTTATACTGTCCCAATTGTCTTACGGAAATTCCCTGGGTAAAGGAATATGATTCTGTAGAGACCCAACTTGAAAAGAAGAGACAGACTATGGAAGCAGAACAAGAAACAGGGAAGCTAACGCAGTTGGGAGAGAGACTGCGCGTCAACAAAAAAAGGATTCTCTTTTTTACAGTCCTTGGGGCTGTGTTTATCGGAAGTTTCTGTTACAGACAGCTCCATACGTTTTCTGCTTTATATACAAAGGCTGAGAAATATTATGGAAGAGGAGCATACGACCGTGCTATGCGTGCGGTTGAGGAAGCTCTTGAAAAGGAACCGGGGAACTTATCTGCAAATCTTCTTTTTGCCAGTCTTCTGAAGCAGGAAGGAGATGCGGAATCTGCTATACTGGTTCTTCAGCCAATGGTGAAGGAATATCCTGACAGTGTGGAAGCTGCATCAATGCTTGTCGAGTATCTGGCGGCAGAACACCGCACAGGGGAAATCCGGATTTTCCTGAAAAATGTTACGAATCCGGAAATTCTGGATGCATGCAGAGACTATATCTGCGAAAAGCCGTCTCTGAGCATTGAGTCGGGAATATATACGTCTCCTCAGACATTGGAGCTGTTTGCAGATTATGATAAAATTTATTATACACTGGACGACAGTATGCCTAACCAGAACAGTACCCTGTATGCCGGACCGATTGCAATTGGAGAAGGAACTACAAAGCTTAATGCATTTGGGATCAATAAAAATAATATTTCCAGCGATATTCTTTCTGCTGAATATGTGATTGTCCTAAAAAGTCCGGATAAGCCTAAGATTACGCCGGAAGCAGGGATTTACAGAAAAAAGACAAAAATAAAAATAGAAGTACCGGATGGATGCAGGGCGTATTATGCTTTTGATAACGAGAATCCGACAACAGCAAGCACAGAATATAAGACACCGGTTAACCTTCCTCAGGGTTCTCACACTTTTTATGCTATTCTGGTAGCGCCCAATGGGAAAAAAAGTCCGGTGGCAAGCTGTGAATATTATCTGGAATATTAAAAAAAAGGTTGTCGATAAATATATTATGTAAAGGAGAATGGCTATGGTAAAACATATTGTAATGTGGTCGTTTAAAGAAGAAATTCCAATGGAGGAAAGAGAAGAGGATAAAGCAAGGATTAAAGAAGGGCTGGAAGGGCTTGTGGGGATTGTTCCGGGGCTTTTAAGTGCCCATGTGGTAACTGAGTTAATAGGCTCCAGTACCCATGATTTCTGCCTTATTACGGAATTTGATACGCCGGAGGCTCTTGTTGCATATAAAGACAATCCGGATCATGTAAAAGTAGCCACTTTTGTGAGAAGTGTAACCTGTAATCGTGCAGCTCTGGATTATGTAGAATAATGGAAATAAAAATTCTAAGCGTAGGTAAAATCAAAGAAAAATATTTAACAGCCGGTATTGCTGAATATGCCAAACGTCTCAGCCGTTACTGCAAGCTGACATTCTGTCAGGTTGCAGATGAAAAAACACCGGATAAAGCTTCGGAGGCTCTGAATCTTCAGATTAAAGAAATAGAAGGCGAACGATTGATGAAACATATCCGTGAACAGGATTATGTGATTGCCCTTGCCATTGACGGACAGATGCTGGATTCTGTAGAATTATCCCGTAAAATTGATTCTCTGGGAATATCCGGAAACAGTTCCATTGCTTTTGTCATCGGTGGTTCTCTGGGATTGAGCGATAAGATATTAAGGCGCGCAGATTATAAACTGAGTTTTTCCAGAATGACTTTTCCTCATCAGCTGATGCAGATGATTCTTCTGGAACAGATTTACCGTGCCTATCGGATCATAAATCATGAGCCTTATCACAAATAAGAGAAACAGAGGTATTAAAACAGCATGAACATAGAGAGATTTGACGAATTTATTTCTCAATATCCGATTTATGAATACCGTATTTTAGATACTAAGGATATTTTTGCCAGAGAGCGGGTGCGCATCATCTGTCAGACAGAGTGCCAGAGATATGGCTCTACCTGGGCATGTCCGCCTGCAGTGGGCACTTTAGAGGAATGTGAGGCAAAGATAAAAAGCTATTCAAACGCAGTTTTCTTTTCCAGTGTGGCAGAGGTTTCCGATGTCCTGAATATGGAAGAGATGCTTGCCACAAGGCAGGCTCATGAGGAGCTGACAACAGAAGTGGGGGATTTTCTCAAAAGCGAGGGACATGAGATTTATATTCTTTCTACAGAGTCCTGCGATATCTGTGAAACCTGCAGCTACAAAGAAGGGAAGCCCTGCCGTCATCCGGAACGGATGCATCCATGTCTGGAAAGCCACGGTGTTGTGGCAAATGAAATCGTGGAACGTGAAGCTATGGAATACAACATCGGTGGGAATACGATTCTGTGGTTTTCTATGGTGCTTTACCGTTGACAGTGTGTCTAAGATAACAGGAGCATATTAAAAAATGTATAGAATCCATCTCCCCGGCATAGAATATAAACAAAAGCCGGGGAGATTTTTTATGAAAAAGTGGGAACAATGGAAAGAAAATGCTGTGACCAGTCTGGAAGTTCCGCCTGATCTGGCATACGGCGATGCAGTCGTAACCATCACGGGACAGGGAAGGGTATTTGTGGAAAATTATCGCTGTATTTTGAAGTATAGTCCTACGGAAATCGTGATCCTCACACCCCGGGGAAAGGTTGCCATCTGCGGGAAATGTCTGGAAATACCCTGGTATACTCCGGATGAAATGCTGGTAAAAGGATGTATTTCCGGAATCTTTCCTCAGAGATGCTGATTTTCTATGATTGAAAAATTTCTCGGATTCCTGCGTGGATATGTTCAAATTTGTGTCAGCGGCGGACAGTTGGAAAGATTTTTAAACCTGTGCAAAAGCCGTCGGATTTCTCTTGAAAAAATATGCAGCCGTGATGGGGACAGAATTACCGGTTATTTGGCTCTGAAAGATTTTTTTCTCCTTCGTCCGGTTCGCAGCAAATCCAAAGTACATATCTGTGTTCTGAAAAAATGCGGTCTGCCCTTCTTTTTTTACAGAAATAAAAAAAGAAAGGCTTTTTTTCTTGGACTTTTGGCGGCGTTTCTCTTAATGTTGCTGCTTTCCGGTCGAATCTGGAATATCCATGTGGAAGGAAATAAAAGAAATTCTACTCCTGAAATTCTTACATTTCTTGAAAAAGAAGGAATTACTCATGGAATGTCAAAACATAAAATCGACTGCGGAGAAATTGCATCTCTGGTGCGCCGGAAATATCAGGATATTGCCTGGGTTTCCGCCCGCATACAGGGAACACGACTGATTTTGACTGTTCAGGAAGGGATTTTGACAGAGGATGCAGGAGAGTCAGAGACTCCCTGCGATTTGTCTGCTGACCGAACAGGAACCATTGTAAAAATGATTACCCGTCAGGGAATTCCCCTTGTTCATCCCGGTGATACCTGTAAAGAAGGCGATATTCTTGTTTCGGGTGAACTTCCGATCATGAATGACAGTCAGGAGGTCGTCCGTTATGCCTATGTAAAAGCAGATGCAGATATCTGGGTTCAATATACGCGGTCTTATCATCGGAGGTTTCCTCTGAGACATCAGACAGAAATCCCTACAGGCCAGAAAAAATATGGGGTTTCTCTGTTCTTTGGAAGAACTTATCTGGAAGCATATCCCTCTTTGGGGAAACGCTGGAGGAGGGAAGAAGAATTTATTCCTCTTCGCATTACAGAGAATTTCTTTCTTCCGATTGTATTGGGAAAAGCAGTTTACAGAGAATATATACCCAAAACCTCTGTATACACGAAAGAGGAGGCAGAGGCTCTGGCTTTACAGCAACTCCATCTTTATGAGGAAAAAATACTGGCGAAGGGCGCTGAAATAATTGAAAATAATGTTTCTATAAAGGTAACGGACACTGATTGTATTTCAGAGGGAAATCTGACGATTATAGAAAAATCCGGCAGGGAAAAACCTGTCATAACGAAGGAGGTTCCTCATTTTCAGGAACAATCCTGAAGAGCATATGAACTTTTTTTACAGGAAAACTGCTTTTTTCAGAATGTTTTTTCTGATACAATAGAAGTATTATAGATGCAGTCTGGCGCTGCGAAAATAAATGTAGAAGGAGCAAAAGATGATAGTAGAATGTCCGGCAAATACAAGATTACAGGAATACCTGCTGAAAAATGATATCCACATCCTGACGCCCTGCGGAGGACGGGGGAATTGTGCGAAATGTAAAGTGAAAATATTAAAAGGAGAAGCCAGAGTCAATACTATGGATCGTATCTGGTTTTCTCAAAAGGAACTGGAGGAGGGATATCGTCTGGGCTGTCAGGTTTTTGCCAGGGATCCCTTGACTGTGGAGATATATGAATAAGTCCCTGAAAATTCAGGGGGACTCAAAGAAAAGAATATCTGGCAGGGCGAATTCACACTGATTTAAAAAGAACTGCCATCGGATAAGGCAGACTCCTGTCTTGTAAAAACTGCGAGTTCTGTCTTATCCTCTGCATTGTAAAAAGAAATAACCTCCATATTTCCAATTAAATCAAAAGCCAAATCTGCACAGGAGCTGAAATCTTCGGGCAGTACCGATGGATTTCCCTGAAGATAGACCATAAGCGCATAGGGGGCTTTTTCGGTTTGAAGTTCTATGGAAGAATATTTATATCCTTTTGGATAAGGAAGATGCTGCGCTATGAAAGACACATTGACTGAATCACCAAGGTAATCTGTTCGATAACTCTCTAAATCATTATAGAATACTGTTTTGCGGGAAGGAGAGAGCAATCGTTTGAGATATCCGTCGCCTGTCGGGTTTGTCAGAAAGCAGATGGAAGCGAATATACAGACAAGGACTGCCGGACAAACCGTCTGCCAGACTGGCTGTTTATAATACAGAATAGCCCTGACCCGTGTCTTTACTCCAATCTCCCCAAATGCCAGAGGACAGGAAATAATTCTTCGGCGGGAAATGCTGCATCGGACAAGCGCCTGAGTATAGTCAGCTCTTTTTTCTGAATTCAGATTCCGGATAACTTTTTCATCGCAGGCAAGCTCAATGTCACGACACAGAAGCACAAACGCCAGCCACATCAGAGGATTAAACCAGTGAATTGTCAATAAGAGAAAAGCTGCCGGCTTCCACCAGTGATCTTTGCGGCAGATATGCGCTTTTTCGTGAGCAATGACATATTCCAGATCTTGCGCATCCAACTGGCAGGGAAGATAAATTTTTGGCTTTACAAGTCCCAGTACAAAGGGAGCGCTTATCTTCTCACTCTGAAAAATCTGCTCTTTGTACCGCACTGCCGTGGCAAGTTTTTTGTACAGCTTCCAAAGACTGAAAGTCCCATAAAAGAGTATTATAAGCATTCCCCAAATCCAGATTATTTCAAAAACAGGTATCCATATCTGAAGTGGATTTGCACTTTCACCGGTTTTCGGTGTAAACGTCTGCTGAAGGAGCGGATTGACTGCCATGTTAAGTGCGTTTATTCCGCTGTCAATGGCAGGAGACACATCCATTTCGATATCCATTGGAATGGTTTGGGCGCTTGGAATCAAACTCCATGCACTTTCAATCGAAAACGGACAAAGGAGTCTTATGGCAACAATTCCCCAAAGGAGAACACTTATCCATTTAGGGGCTTTTTTCAAAAGAAAGCGCAATATCAGCACAGCCAATATCATCCAGCCGGCAGATATGCTCATGTTAACTGTTTTTAAAAAGACTTCTTTCATCAGGAACCTCCTTTCCGGATACGGTTAATCATATCCTGAATCTCGTCAAGCTCGGTTTCAGTCATGTTTCTGCGTTTCGTAAATGCAGCAAGAAAGGCAGGCAGAGAACCTTCAAATTTTTTCTCAACCAGTTCATCAATTTCGCATGCCTGCGCTTCGTCTTTGGAAATCAGAGAAGTAATCATACCATTCTTATTCTTCAGTATCCCCCGTTCTCCCAGACGTTTGATGACAGTATAGGTTGTAGTTCGCTTCCAGCCAAGCTGTTCCTGGCACAGTTTCACCAGAGCAACAGACGTAATCGGTTCATGTTCCCATAAAATCAGGCAAAAACGGTACTCGCTTTCATGGATTTTTGGAATTTCCATTACATATCCCTCCTTGTCTAATGCAGTAGACTATGGGTTTAGTCTACACTGTTAGACAGAAAAAGTCAATCCTGTTTTAAAAAAAGCCTGTCTATAAAACGTGTCTGAAAAAAGACTTCCCACAGATAGAGGGAATATAATTTCAAACAGGCTCTATAGACAGGCTCTGTCTTTACAGGTCAGTTTTTGGTATAGATGGTGCGCCGAATCATACCGATGATTCCAAGACAATCGTAATCGTGGCGAATCATGGCAGCAATAATCAGTGAAAAAATAATTTCCACAAATTTCTGAGGGGTAAACTCATCATCGAAAGCAGAAGAGGAGACATTAGGATCATGAAGGAGCACCTGATGCAGGCCTTTGGTGATGTGCTGCCAGGATTCTTTCATAAGCTGCTGTCCGTTTCCCTTTTCTTCTTCCATAAAAATCATGGAATGAAAGGAAAAAAAACCGGGATATCGTTCCTCGCCTTTTTTCATACTGTCAAAAGCCCATTCCACACAACGGATGAAGCTGTCAAAAACAGCAGGATTTTCCGGAAAATGAAAAATATCACGCCATACGCTTTCTACAGTTGCAGTAATCAGGTCTGATTTATTGCGAAAATAATTATAGATGGAACCTACAGAAATATTACATTCTTTTGCTACAGCTCGTATGTTGAGTGCGTTCCATCCCTGTTTCTGGATTAAGTCCCTGCTGACACACAGGATTTCCTCTTTCGAAGTAACAATGGTATTCATTTTCATCTTCCTCCCGTATTATGAATGAACAAAGTTCATTATACGGGAATCTCTGAATTTGTCAAGTATTTGAAGGTTCTCCAATCTGTACCATATGGAAGCCTTCCCCGTGTACCTCGTTAGATTCCAGTATAATAAGGAAGGACTGGGGATCCGCCGCCTTCACAGCCTGCTGTACCTGGAACATTTCCTTGTTGCTGCAGGCGCACATTACTACTTGTTTCTTTTCCCCGCAGTAGCCTCCGTAAGCGCTGAGGATGGTACTGCCGCGCTGACAGCAATTGTCAATTACCTGGCAGATTTCAGAACCGTGTTCTGTGACGACAAGAGCCAGTTTGCCGGAATTAATTCCGTACATAAGCTTATCCACTGCTACTGCAAAAATATAATTTACAACCATTCCGTAAATGACGCCGTCCACGTCGCGGAACAGGATGCCGCCTACAAGGATGATTCCCACATCAGACCAGAAGGCGATTTTTCCAAGAGAGAGATGGGGCTTGATTGCCTTGACTGCCATAATTACAAAGTCGGAGCCTCCGGTTGAGGAGTTTTTGGAATAAATCAGCGCGTATCCGATTCCTCCAAATACACCGGTACAAAGAGCGGCCAGAAGTCTGTTTCCCTCATAAACAGGAAACAGGGGAGCCACATAGTCGATCAACACAGAAGATAACACCATACAGCGGATAGAGCTGATGAAAAATTTTCTTCCGAGAAGCCGATAACATAAAATTGCTACAGGAATATTTAACAGGATTGTTGAAAGACCGATAGGAATATTCCATAAGCGATACAGGATGATGGAAATACCGGAAAATCCGGTCATTGGGAATTTCGCCTGAACTGCAAAATTATAAATGCCGATTGCAATAAATACACTTCCCAGCAATTCCCATAAAATCTGGATAGAAAACTTTTTTACATTGTCAAAAGAAAAACAGGTTTTCATTCCGTTTATACCTCCGTATATATTTTTTTATTTTAAAAAACAAAAAAACGCAAACGTATTATAAATAAATATAATAC
>Scooby_p1__coassemble_452_pt1 | contig 22358 bp, 22 predicted proteins | sample Scooby_p1__metabat2_low_PE_018 | metagenome-assembled genome bin Scooby_p1 | reverse complement strand
TAGTAACCAAAGATTTCTTAGGTCCTGGAACAGCACCTTTAACTAACAGTAAGTTGTTTTCTGTATCTACGCGTACGATTTCAAGGTTCTGTACAGTAACCTGAACATTACCCATATGTCCTGGCATCTTTTTGCCCTTAGCAACCTTGCTTGGGTCAGATGCAGCACCGTTGGAACCTGCATGACGATGGTATTTGGAACCGTGAGTCATTGGTCCTCTGGACTGTCCGTGTCTCTTGATCGCACCCTGGAAACCTTTACCTTTGGAGATTGCTGTCACGTCAATGTGATCGCCATCTGCAAAGATGTCAGCTTTAATTTCCTGTCCTACTTCATATTCAGCAGCGTTTTCGAATCTGAATTCTTTTAAGAATCTCTTCACATCAACGCCAGCTTTTTCAAAGTGGCCTTTTTCCGGTTTGTTAACCAGCTTTTCTCTGATCTCGCCGTAACCTACCTGAACAGATGCATATCCATCGTTCTCTTCAGTTTTAACCTGTGTTACTACACAAGGACCAGCCTGTAAAACTGTTACCGGAATTAACATGCCATCCTCATTGAAGATCTGAGTCATTCCGACTTTTGTAGCTAAAATAGCTTTCTTCATTTTTTCTTCCTCCTTATAGCGGATTACCGATTACCGGCAATCATATAGTAAATAGCATAAATGCTTAAAAGCATTAACAAATTTGGGGGGGGTGTTGCTTATTTTGTTTTCATCTTGATATCGATGTGAACACCAGCCGGCATTTCCAGTCTTGACAGAGCGTCAACTGTTTTCTGTGTTGGTGTTAAGATATCGATGAGTCTCTTATGAGTTCTCTGCTCGAACTGCTCTCTGGAATCTTTATATTTATGAACGGCTCTTAAGATTGTTACAACTTCCTTCTTAGTTGGAAGCGGAACCGGTCCACTCACCATTGCTCCATTTTTCTTTACAGTGTCGATGATTTTTGCTGCAGATGCATCTACTAACTGATGATCATATGCTTTTAATGTGATTCTCATTACCTGATTTGCCATAAAAAAAGTCTCCTCCTATTCGTACTCTTTATGCAGTACGACAAGCGGCGACTGTACACATCTCCGTGTGTGTCCTAAGACATCTTCCCACACGCCCATCCCTGGATGGTCTTTCTGAATTTGTACAGTGACTTGTCGTCAGTTTCCTAACTTGACATTCGCTCCACGGAAAACCCGCTCTCTGGCGGCAACCTCGCGCTTCATTGCTATCATGTCACAGCAAATATGAGTATAAACGAAGTCTTTTTAAATTGCAAGTGTTTTTTTAATATTTTTTTGTTTTTTTATAAAAACAATTTTTACAAGTATAAAAAACCTGTTTTTCCAAAAAGAGCTGTTCCATACGGAACAGCTCTCTGATTATAATTTACTTTTCTTCTTCAGGCTCATTACCCGCAATAATATCAGAATAATCAAACAGAGTTACCTTTGTAACCTCATCTCTGACAATCTCAGGTGCATCGCCCTGACGTTTCGCAGCTTCAGCAAGCTGCGCAGCAGAAAACACAGGCACTGCAAGTTTACGAATCTCTGCAGGTTCTTCCGGTTCTGGAAGCTTTTCTGCTTTTTCTGTTTTTTTATCCAGCGCTTTCTTTACTTCGTCAACAACAAAAATTGTATCCTGTGTTACAGGTTCCTCTTTCTTAACAGGTTCCTGCTCCGGAAGCTCTTCTGCAGTAGCTGCCGCAATTTCCTTTCTTAAAAGCTCATGTGCTTCGGATGTAGCTGCCTGCACAGCAACTGGCTGCTGCTCTTCCTCTTCCGGCTCTAAATCGTCCTCATAAATTTCATCTACAAAGCCGCCTGTGCGAATCTTCTTTTTATTTTTCTTACGCTGCTTGTCTTCTTTTTTTATCTGACGTTCTTCTTCCTTATAAAGACGGGCTTTTGCTTTCTCTTCACGCTTAAGCTCTTTTTTGCTCTTCACATATCCCGGTTCCGGATCGTCGTCTTCATAATCGTAATCATCCTGCGGACTCTTCTTTGTAAGTTCTGCGATTACGTATAATATAATCAGAAACAGAACTGCAAGTCCAAGAACAATCAGCCCTTCAATACTCTCTGTCGCTACCAGAAGATAGCCCAGGAAAGGTACTGTCAGAACAATCTTAGGAACGTACTCCTTAATCATTGCAGATACCGTCTCTGCGCCTGATACAGTAGGATCAACTACTGTAAGAGTATTTTTCTCCAAATCAATTGCTGTGATTTTATATTTATATGCAGATGAATCCTCCTGTACAAGAAGAGAATCTCCTACTGATATTTCTTCTGCCTTAACAGGAATCGCATAAGTTACAGATCCCATCGACAGGTTACTCTCTTTACTGGAATCATCCATAATCTGAGTTTTAACACCAAAGAATGGCGGAAGTGCCAGCGCCAATACACAGATTATGGTACATATCACCACAAAATGCACGATAAATTTCAAAAATTTCGACATTATAAACGCTCCTTATTCTAGTTTAGTAAATCTACTCCTCGCGCTCACCTCAAAAGCTTCGCTTTTTCGGTGTTCGTTGCACTCTCGACGATTTGCTCGTCTGCTCCTCGCGCTCACCTCAAAAGCTTCGCTTTTTCGGTGTTCGTTGCACTCACATGCCTTCTCCCTTAGATATTTACGCCTGCAAGCAGTCGAAATATCTGCGGTTCGAAGTCGCGCTCGTCGCTTATGCGTTCATTATACCTTGTTTTTTTCTTTCGGTCAACTTATAATATGGTTATTATATTATATGAAAGGATGCGTTTTATGAATTTTCTGGAATTTCTGGCACAGTATCGTACAGAATGGGCAGATATTTTCTTTCAGATAATCACTTATCTGGCTCAGGAAGCATTTGTCATTGTCGTGATATGCTGGCTATACTGGTGTTCAAACAAAAAACTTGCCTACACCCTAGGGTTCTCTTATTTCACATCCGGTCTTCTTGTACAGGGGTTGAAAATCACATTCCGTGTTCCCCGTCCATGGATTTTAAATCCGGATTTCCATCCCGTAGAATCCGCCGTTTCCGGTGCCACCGGTTACTCTTTTCCCAGCGGTCATACACAAAGCTGCACTTCCTTATTCGGAACCCTTTGTTTTTATACAAAAAAGAATTTCATAAGAATTCTATGCGGACTTATGATTTTCCTCATCGGTTTCTCCCGAATGTATCTGGGATGCCATACGCCCCAGGATGTTCTTGTATCCTTCGGCGTCTCTATTTTATGTACTTATCTGAGTTATTACCTATTATATAGGAAAGAACTCCTCAACGGAAAAGAAAAAATCACCTCCGTATGCATGGCACTTGTATGCCTTTTCCTTGTACTTTACACCCTCATCCTTTACAAGGGCGGGACTATCGAACTAAAATATGCTTCAGACTGTGTAAAAGCCGCGGGAGCCGGCATGGCATTTTCCATAGGCTATTATATAGAAAAAACACATTTGAATTTCAAGGCACCTGAAACCACAAAAGGAAAAGTCATCCGCTTTATCGTCGGGCTTTCTGTAACACTTGCCCTTCAGACAGGATTGAAGCCCCTCATCGGCACCTCACTTCCTGCATCATTTATGCGTTACTTCCTTGTTGTAGCATGGGCGGTCATTCTGTATCCACTGCTGTTTACACGAAAAAAATCATAGCATCAGACAAAAAAACAGCCGGAAAGAGGTCTTCCTTTCCGGCTGTTGTATTCTCTGTTTATATGTCACACTGTTAAATCATTATTGATTACTTAAATAATTCTCAATGCTGTTCATAGCAGCTTCTTCATCTTCACCATTTGCAGAAAGAGTGATTTCTTCTCCTGCATCCAGTCCAAGTGTCATCATTCCCATGATACTTTTTGCATTGACTTTCTTTTTTCCAATCTCGACATAAATCTCACTGTCAAACTGGCTTGCCACCTGTACCAACTGCGCTACAGGACGCGCCTCCAGTCCGGTTGCTAAATTAATGGTGATTGGTTTTTTAATCATAATAATTCTCCTCCTTGTTTCTCCCGCAATTCTTCTGCCATTACACTCAGTTTTCTTAAACGGTGGTTGACTCCAGATTTACCAACCTGCGGGTTCAACATCATTCCTAATTCTTTAAGTGTTGCCTCTGGATACTGCAGCCGCAATCCGGCAAGCTGGGCAAGACCTTCATTCAGTTGCTCAAAACCTATATACTTCTGAATAAGCTTAATGTCTTCAATCTGCTTTACGGCGGCATTTACTGTCTTATTGATATTCGCAGTTTCACAGTTCACTTTCCGGTTTACTGAATTACGCATTTCTTTCAGAATCCGGATATTCTCCAAGTTCATCAATGCTACGTTCGCTTCCATAACCGCCAGCATATCGACAATCTGAGCGCCTTCTTTCACATAGACCACATATGATTTCTTGCGCTGAACAATCTTAGCATCAATATCAAAACTGCGTGTAATTGTCTGTAGTTGCACGGCTCTTCGCTCATCCGGGTATACAATCTCGAAATGATACCCTTTCTCAGGATCACTGATAGATCCGGACGAAAGAAAAGCACCTCTAATGAAAGCTCGCTTGCAGCAGTTCTGCTGGATCACCAGAAGATTCTCCAGCGCAAGTGTTCCTCCGGAGTTTTTATCCGCGGTAAGCTTCGTCCCCTGAAGAACTTCCTGAATTTGCTCCGGATCTGTAATCTCGAGAACATATACCTTTAGTCGCTTCATGTGACCGCTTTCGCGAATGTATATCTCTGTCCTTATATTAAATGTTTTTTGCAGTAATGTAAAGCACTTTCTTACAACTACCTCGTTTTCTGTCTGTACTTTCAGCTTTTTACAACCAAAATCCTCCTCGAGTCTTCCGCAAGCGCACAAAAGTGCGGCAAGCTCTGCCATACAGCAATGCCGTGCAGGACTAATCTGTTTGGAAAGTTCTTCTTTCACCATCCCCGAAAAAGACATTTCCCAACCTCAACTTTCTTACTTTTTAATATCTCTGTGTTCCAGGCGGATTCCATACTTATTATTCCCTGAAATTCTGCTGTACAGCTCACGGGCAATCGTCACAGAACGGTGTTTTCCCCCTGTACATCCAACAGCGATTACCAGATTTGTTTTTCCTTCTTTTATATAATTCGGAATCAGAAATGTCACCATTTCTTCCAGCATTGACGCAAACTTTCTGGCAGCATCACAGTCCATAACATAATTATAAACACTGTCATCCAGTCCTGTTTTCGGGCGCAGTTCATCAAGATAGTAAGGATTCGGCAAAAATCTGACATCAAAAACAAGATCTGCATCAGCAGGGATTCCGTATTTGAAGCCAAAAGATAAAACCGACACCATAATATTATGGAACTCCTGATTTTTCACAAAAATCTTTTCAAGTTCCTGCTTCAGTTCTCTTGTGAGCAGATGGCTTGTATCAATAATATAATCCGCTCTCTCTTTCAGAAAACGCATTTTTTCTCTCTCCAGACGGATTCCATCGTCCACTCGTCCCCCATAGGCAAGGGGATGAAGCCTTCTTGTCTCCTTATATCTCTTGACCAAAGTTCTGTCATCTGCATCCAGAAAAAGAATCTCAAATTCATATCCTGACTCCTTCATCCTGTCAAGAACAATCTCCAGCTCATCCAGAGCATCTCCGCTTCTCGCATCAATACCAAGAGCTGCATTCCGTACATCCTCTCCTGTAGAATCATTCATAAGAGATACAAATTTCTCAATCAGCGGAATCGGAAGATTATCTACGCAAAAATATCCGACATCTTCCAACATTTTTAACGCTGCCGTTTTTCCAGCGCCTGAAACACCCGTTACTATTACAAACCGCATCTTTTCTCTCCTGTAAATAATTTTAACAGACTTATACAGAGCATATCAGAAATACGCCTGCTGTCTGTGATAGATCAAAATCCCAGAAATCTTACTTCCGGTTCCAGCGAAACGCCAAATTTCGCCTTGACCTTCTCGTTCACGTCAGACATCAGCTGCACTACATCTGCCGCTGTTGCCCCTCCTGCATTAATGACAAATCCACAGTGCTTCTCAGAAACCTGGGCTCCTCCCACTCGATAGCCACGAAGCCCCGTATCCATGATAAGCTTGCCTGCGAAGTATCCCTCTGGACGCTTGAAGGTGCTTCCGGCGCTTGGATACTCAAGCGGCTGTTTGCTGGTACGCTGCTCCGTAAGTTCCTTCATTCTCTCACCAATAGCCTGCATATCTCCTTTTTCCAGATGAATCACAGCTTCAAGAACAACATATTCTGCTGTCTTAACTACACTTGTGCGGTAGCCGAACGCAAGCTCTTCCACAGGAAGCGCAAGAATCTCTCCCTCTTTCGTAAGCACCGTAACCTCTTTTATGACATGCTTCATCTCTCCGCCATAGGCTCCGGCATTCATCATAACTGCCCCTCCTATCGTTCCCGGAATTCCTCCGGCAAATTCAAATCCTGTCAGAGACGCATTTTTCGCAGCGGCCGCGATTCCGGAAAGCAGTGCTCCCGCAGACGCTCGGATATCTGTTCCCTCAACCTTTATCTCATTGAAATTCCTGTAAAGATGAATAATAACCCCACGATATCCTGCATCACTTACCAGCAGATTGCTTCCGTTTCCAAGAACGAAATACGGAAGTCCCTCCTCTCTGCAAATGGAGAGGATTCCCTGTACCTCACTGCTGCAGGAAGGCAGTAAAAAATAATCTGCAGGTCCGCCAATACGAAATGTTGTATGACTGCTCATAGATTCATCAATCAGCACTTTCTCTTCTCCCAGAAGACTGCAAAATTTCTGTTTTATTTCCTGATTCAATTTTATATCCTCAATCTTTCTGTCTATTCTTTCAGTTTAATCCGATTCTTATTTCTTTTGTTTTTTTCGTTTCTCCAAGCAGGTCATTGATGACCTCCCCTGCAATAAGAAGCCCTGCCACACTGGGTACGAAAGAAATACTTCCCGGAACCGGTCTGTCCGCTGTCCCCTTGCGTTCTCCGTTATCCGCTGGTTTAATTGGCTTCTCTTTCGAATAAAGCACCTTGACCTTCTTAATTCCCCGTTTGCGAAGCTCTGTCCGCATCACCTTAGCAAGAGGGCATACGGTTGTCTTGGAAATATCCGTAATCTCAAACTTCGACGGATTCAGTTTATTTCCTGTTCCCATACAGGAAATCACCGGCGTATTCGCAGCCTTGGCCTTCTCAATAAGTAAGAGCTTGGACGTCACTGTATCAATGGCATCCACTACATAATCGTAAGAGCTGAAATCAAACATTCCGGCTGTCTCTTCACTGTAAAAGGTCTCGTAAGTATGTACAAGAATTCCTTCGTCAATATCCCGGATTCTCTCTTTCGCAATCTCAACCTTACTTCGTCCCACTGTGGAACGCAGGGCAAAAAGCTGCCTGTTAATGTTCGTATCGGAAACTGTATCATTATCTACAAGGGTAAGACTTGCCACTCCGCATCTGGCAAGGGCTTCCACCACATAAGAACCGACTCCGCCCAGACCAAAAACTGCAATACGCGCCTTACAGAGGCGCTGCATCCCGGCTTCGCCAATCAAAATTTCCATACGTGAAAATGCATTCGGCATATATATTCCTCCCGAAAGATCCCGTTCTTCAACGGTTTTCTCAATTATTCTATTATACTATGCCTGTTCCCAAAAGTACAGTTCTTCATAAATTGTTTATAAATGTGCATAAAAATTTATATTTCTCCCACACTACTACAGCAGCAACTATTTTGTACGCATCGTCAGAAATGTTTATCTGCAAACTTCTGACAATAAGGAGGCTCTCATGTGGCAGCAACTTTTTCTTGGCTTCATCGGCTTTTCAGCAGGGTTTATTGTTGCAGGAGGCGTAGTCGGACTCTTAATCGGTCTTTCCGTCATCCCCCGTTATGCAGGAATCACCCGCACAGCTTCTCATGTAATGCTTTATGAAGACATTACCTTTCTCGGCACTGTATTCGGAAACTGCTTTCTGCTTTTTCACTGGAATCTCCCCCTCGGAGAATCTTTTCTCCTTCTTTACGGACTATTCTCTGGAATCTTTCTGGGGGGCTGGATTCTCGCCCTTGCAGAAATGGCAGATATATTCCCCATATTTTCAAGAAGACTCCAGCTCACATTCGGTCTTCCCCTCCTAATCATCTGTGTAGCTCTGGGAAAAACTTTCGGCTCATTCCTGTATTATTATAAACACTGGATGCCGTAATTTTTCTTACAAAAGGTGTGCAGGCATGGAGGACTGTCGCAGAGAAACCGGCTTTTCCATTTTTTTGACCGGTTTTGGCGCCTCCTGCTGCTCCTGCGTTTCCTTCAGCGGACATTCCAAAACTTCTCCCTTATACCACTTGCGGTAATCTCCCGGCGCACATCCCATTTCCTTCTTGAATGTTTCCGTAAAGTAACTGGATCCTGTAAATCCATGACGCAGAGCAATATTTGAAATCGTATCTGATTTTTCCAGAATCTCAGGAAGACTCTGCTCAATGCGGTACGCCTGAAGATACTCAAAAGGTGTACGCTCCATTTTTTTCTTGAAAAAACGACAATATTCCCCGGCACTGATTCCTGCATTTTCTGCCAACTCCGTCAGGGTGACCTTTTCTTTATAGTGGCTGTGTATAAACTCCAGAATATTGCAAAGTTTAACCTTTTCCCTGATATCCGCTTTTTTGGTACCAATTGTATATTTCTTTACTGCACGGTAAAGACGACACCAGAGTTCACAGGAAAGACCTCTCAACTCTAATTCAAAGCCATCCTCCTTATCAGCTGCCGCTTCCCCCAATTTCTCCAGGCTCTCTGTAACCGGATGCTCTTCATCGAATTTCAGACAGAACAGTCTTTCCTCTTCCCAGACTGGCGCTACATATTTCTGCGCAATCCCTTCATCCGCTTCAATATATTCCCTGTCAAGAATCACAGCATAAAGTTCCACCCTGTCTCCTATACACTGCACCAGACGGTATACATTTCCTCTGTTGATAAAAAGACCTTCTCCTTTCTCAATTGTCTCTTTTTCCTGATTCACCTGACACACAAGCGTCCCATTCAGAACATAGAGAAAAACAGCTCTCTCCTCCAGCCTTCCTGTCATATGTCTTATCTCTTTTTCCTCCAGCTCCATATGCCAGATACGAATTCCCTTTGTCTGCTCCTCATCTGTAAAAAGCTCCACCTGGCGTCCCGCAAAAAAATCTTTCATAAACAAGCCCTCTTTTCTTTCGTTTCTTATCATTCCATTTATATCATTTTCGTTATAATCTCTTTGTTCTATTATAAACAGAAGCTTAAAAAAAGTCAAAATAATCAGCATATTTCTCTGTTTTTTTCACAAACTAATAAAAATCGGAAAGGAAAGATTCTATGATAAAAAAAGAGCAGCAAAAACAATATGAAAAATATGTAAAAGAAGTGACCCCTACTCATAATCTGTTCCTGAATATGGGAAAAGCTTTTTTTACCGGAGGACTAATCTGCCTTATTGGACAATTTATTCTGAATTATGCAAAAAACATGGGACTCGACAAAGAAACTTCCGGCTCCTGGTGTTCTCTCATCCTCATCCTTTTAAGCGTTCTCCTCACAGGGCTTAATATTTATCCCAAAATAGGAAAATTCGGAGGCGCAGGAAGTCTTGTTCCCATCACAGGTTTTGCCAATTCTGTCGCAGCTCCTGCCATCGAATTTAAAGCGGAAGGACAGATTTTCGGAATCGGGTGCAAGATTTTCACTATCGCAGGTCCCGTAATCCTCTATGGAACACTCAGTTCCTGGATTCTCGGTATTGTTTACTATATTCTCAAACTGACGGGGGTACTCGCATGAAAAAACTTTATACAAAAGGCAGGGCAAGCATTGAATTTGACTCCCCGGTTTTCTTCGAAAGCTGCGCTTCCATCACAGGTCCCAAGGAAGGGCAGGGACCTCTGAAAGACTGTTTTGACGCAATCTGTAAAGATCCCACGTTTGGCTGCGACACATGGGAAGCTGCGGAAAGCGCCATGCAAAAAGAATCCGCTCAAATGGCAATCGGCAAAGCCGGGCTCTCTCCCGCTGCTATCCGCATGGTATTCGCCGGAGACCTTCTCGCTCAGACCATTGCTTCCTCCTTCGGAATAGCCGGAATGGGAATTCCCTTTTACGGGCTCTATGGAGCCTGTTCCACTATGGGCGAAGCTCTGTCACTTGGGGCTATGACAATCGCAGGCGGTTATGCAGAACATACTCTCTGCGCCACCTCCAGTCATTTCGCCAGCGCAGAAAAAGAATTCCGGTTTCCTCTCGGCTATGGGAATCAGCGCCCCCTTTCAGCCTCATGGACTGTCACAGGAAGTGCCTCCTGTATTCTCGGACAAACTCCTCCGAAAGAAACCCATCCCAACTCCATGCCCCTTAGAAAAGGCAGTTGCTGCGCAGCAATTACAGGAATCACAACAGGAAAGCTGACCGATTACGGTCTAAAGGACTCTCTCAATATGGGAGGCTGTATGGCTCCTGCCGCCTGCGATACCATTTCTCAGCATCTGACCGACTTCGGAAGAAGCCCCTCCGACTATGATGCCATCTTTACCGGTGACCTTGGATATGTAGGAAAGAAAATCCTTATAGATCTCCTTTTAGCTAAAGATATTGACATCACAAAACAACATCAGGACTGCGGTATTCTTATTTTTGATGCAGATACGCAGGACACCCATGCCGGAGGAAGCGGCTGTGGCTGCTCTGCTGTGGTACTGGCAGGTTATATCCTTCCGGGTATCTTATCCGGAAAATGGAAACGGGTACTATTTGTCCCGACAGGCGCGCTTTTGTCCAAGGTAAGCTTTAACGAGGGAGATACTGTTCCTGGAATCGCACATGCAGTCGTCATTGAACAGAAAGAGGTATAAATATGGAATATTTCAATGCATTCTGGACAGGCGGGCTAATCTGCGCTCTCGTTCAGATTCTTCTTGATAAAACGAAACTGATGCCCGGCAGAGTCATGGTTCTTCTCGTATGCAGCGGAGCTCTTCTGGGCGCTCTTGGAATTTATCAGCCATTTCAGGACTTCGCCGGAGCCGGAGCCAGCGTACCGCTTCTCGGTTTCGGAAACGTGCTCTGGAAAGGCGTAAAAAAAGCAGTAGACCAGAACGGTCTTATCGGGCTTTTCATGGGAGGCTTCACCTCCTCCGCAGTAGGTATTTCCGCAGCCCTTATCTTTTCCTATCTTGCGAGCTGGATTTTTAAACCTAAAATGAAGGAGTGATTTTATGAGTGATATGCTTCATTTGCAGCTTGAACAGAATATTCAGGTCAGCCACCATCATATTTATCTGCAGGATATCGCCCGCCTCTCCTGCAGCAATCCCAAAATTCTCAATAAGCTTCGGGTCATGCCTGTCATAAATCTGGACAAAAGCAAACCGGGGCGTTACGTCATGTCTGCAATGGATCTGGTAACTCTGATACAGAAACAGGAACCGGAGCTTGAAATCAACACCATCGGCGAGCCGAAATTTATTATCACCTACACAAACAGGAAGAATCCCTCAAAAATATGGGAATGGTGTAAAATCTTTTTTGTGGGACTTGCCTCTTTTTTTGGGGCTGCCTTCTCTATTATGACCTTTAATAATGACGTTGATCTGGGAAATCTTTTTTCCAAAATTTACAGTCAGGTAACAGGAAGTCCTTCCTCCGGATTCACAATTCTGGAAATCGCCTATTCCGCCGGCGTCGGACTTGGGGTTCTGTTCTTCTTCAACCATTTCGGTCATATGAAGCTCACCTCCGATCCCACGCCCATGCAGGTGCAGATGCGGGCGTATGAGGATGATGTCAACACCACCATCCTCGAATCTCCCCGGCAGGGTGAAAATCATACAGGCTCCCTATAATTTTCCCCTTAAATTTTTCAGGATTCTTTTTTCCAGACGCGAGACTTGTACTTGGGAAATCCCCAGTTCCCCGGCAATCTCAGTCTGGGTCTTTTCCTGAAAATAGCGCATATAAATCAGCCTGCGTTCCCGCGCATCCAAACTTCCCAGAATTTCTTCCAGAAGGATTCTGTCAAGAAGAACTTCCTGACCGTTTACCTTCTCCGGCAGCTTATCCATCAGGGAAATTTCATTCCCCTCCCCCTGATAAATCGTTTTATGAAGAGACTCTACCTCCGCGCCTGACTCCATAGCCAAAACCAACTCCTCCATCGACATCCCGCACTCCCCCGCAATCTCTTCCAACGTCGGTTCTCTGCCAAGCGTTCGTTCCAGCTCTTCCCGAAGCTGATAAATACGCGCACAGTTCTCCTTAAGAGACCGGCTTACTTTAAGGAGCCCGTCATCCCGAAGATACCGCTTAATTTCCCCTGCGATCATTGGTACTGCATACGTGGAAAACCGCACATCGAAACTCAGATCAAAATGATCTACCGCCTTAAGAAGCCCGATACTCCCAATCTGAAACAAATCCTCCATTTCCACGCCTCTTCCCAGAAACCTTTTTGCAACACTGTAGATTAATCCTTTATTTTCCTCGAACAATGTATCTCTTGCCTCTTTATCCCCCTGGTGAGAACGCCCGATCAGGGCAAGAGTATGTTCCATTTCTACCTCCCTATGACTTTTTTCATATGCACAATTGTCCCGGCTCCTACACAGGATTCTACCGAGACCTCATCCATAAAGGCTTCCATAAACGTAAATCCCATACCGGAGCGTTCTTTTTCCGGCTTTGTAGTATATAATGGCTCCATTGCTTTTTTGATATCTGATATCCCCTTACCATTGTCCGTTACATCCACAAATAATTCCTTCCCCCTGAGACGGCATTTTACCTCGATTTCTCTGATTTCCCCCTCATAACCGTGAATAATACAGTTGGTGACAGCCTCTGATACTGCGGTCTTTAAATCCGCCACCTCCTCCAGAGTGGGATTCAACTGGGTACAAAATGCAGCCACAGCAATCCTTGCCAGCCCCTCGTTCACAGGCCGACTTTCAAAAACAAGCCTCATTTCATTCGTGTTTTCCATCTCATTCTCCCCCTCTATTCTCATGATTTTCTGATTCTCCACTGATTTCCATATATTTATGAACACCCGATAAGTGCAAAATCTTCTCCATCCGGCCATTTACGTGAACAGCTCTCAAAACATTGTTTCTCATTCCCAGAGCTTTATATCGCCCCATGATCAGACCGATTCCCGAGCTGTCCATAAACTGTGTTTTTTCGAAATCAAACACAATCTTTTTTATATAGATTCTTTCCATAATCCTGTCTGATTCTCTGCGTATTGCATCAGATACCGGGTGATCTACCTCCCCGGGTAAAAAAATCGTCAGACAACTTCCATTGACCATCAGCATCTCATCCATATCCAGTCCCCCTTTATCATTGTTAACACCTCTGCACTCTTATTTTGAAATCCACGCTGCAGAGCAGCTCTTTTCCCCGAAAAAGAAAAAAGGAGATGCACATATATTTTCGTGCATCCCCTTTTCGGAGGTTTCTCTGTTCGTATTATTTCTTCATTATAAATCAATATCCATCGCCGGAATAACCGTCTCCCGAATAGCCATCCCCTGAGTAGCCGTCTCCCGAATAGCTGTCTCCCGAATAGCCGTCTCCCGAATAGCTGTCTCCTGAGTAACCGTCTCCTGTGTAGCTGCCGTCCGGTGAACCTTCTCCCTGATAGCCGTCTCCTGCCGAAGACTCATCCGGTGAAGCGGATGGGTCTCCCATATCCCCGTCTCCGGCTTCTCCGTCTTCCTCACTGCTTTCAATTCCGCTCACTCCCGTATTAGCGCAGATGGTGTTATAAATCCCCATCACATCGTCCGAAAGCATGTCCACATATACCTGTTGGATTTTCAGCGCAGCCTCATCCCAGTTCTCCTGAAGCATAGCCGAATAAGAGGCCATCAGAGCCTCATAGCTGGAAGCTTTTTTCTTTTCTTCTTCAAGCTGCTTTGCAGCTGCTTCCATCGTGTCTCCTGACTCCTGCGCCCGATTCTGCGCCTTGGAAAGCTCCACTCCCTGACTGGCCAGAGATTCGCTATATTTGACAATCTGCTTATTAGCTTCTCTGTATATCCCTTGCCTGATAGCCGGAACCGCCAGAAGCCAGAACGCTACCGCCCCTGCCGCAAAGCCTGCCATCAGAGTAAAAAACAGCGAAGCTCTTCCCCTTGCTTTATACACAGGAGGCTGAATGGGCTGATCACTAAAAAGGCTGTCTTCTCTGTCCTGGATTGTCTGATTCCCTTTAAAAAATCCCTTACTCTTATGCTCCAGCTTCGTCGTAACTCCTGTCTGCTCATCCACTTCGCGCAGGAAGCGCAGAGTTGTAGTATTCGTCTTATCAATCTTCGCAGCCTTGCGCAGAGTTCTTCTGGCTTTATTCCACTCCTCATTCTTAATCTGAATCAAAGCCAGAAGATGATAGCCCTTAATGAGCTTGGAGTTCTGCGTGAGAATTTTTTTCAGACGGATGGCCGCCATATCTTCATGCCCTTCTCTGCACAGGGCCAGAGCATCGTTGTACTTTTTAATTGTTTCGTTGATTGCTTCAAGCTTGTTCGGATTGGCCTGCAATTTGTCAATATACTCCGACGCCAGATTTCTTCCCGGCTGTAGATTCTTGCTGATGACCCACTCGCTCAAAGCAGCTACTACCTCTCCTGTCTCGAAATAAACAAGCCCCAGAAGATTTCTTGCCTGAATGTTGCCTTTATTATAAGTCAGACTCTGCTTCAGGCAGTTGATCGCCCCCGACAGATCTCGGATACTGGCTTTTTCAAGTCCCTGGTTGTAATAATACTTGGAAAGATAATCCACCTTTTTCTGAACAAGTACATTACATCCGCAATGGGTACAGTAATCCAGATCCATATCTGTCAGATAGGCGCCGCAATTCATACAGTTCATGTATTTCTCCTTACTTTATCCGCTTGCCGTTTTTTGCCTCACGAAGAATCTCCTGAAGAATATCCAAAATATCCGTCAGCTCGTGGTCATAAATTGCGCCCTCCGCGTCCGTCACATCCAAACACGGCTCAAACTTCTTAAGTTCCTCTTCATAATCGATCATTTCTTCATTCTCCTGATGATATCTTTGATTTCACCAACAAGGTACAATGAGCCTGCACAGAAGAGCATTCCATCCAGCCCCTTGGCTGCAAGGGCTCTAGGGAAAGCCTCCATGACATTTGACACAGCCTCCACGCTCTCACATCCCATTTTTTCAAAAAGAGCGGCAAACTCCTCTGCAGGTACGCCGCGATATCCGCCTACCTCTGTCACGATCACATGGCGGAATTTAATCCTGCTGCAGATTGTGTGAATCATATCTGTGAAATCCTTATCCTCCACTGCGGAAAAAAGCAGCGTCAGTGGATAATCCTTCTGGAAATGCTCCGCAGTTTCTACAAATTTTTCCACGCCATCCTCATTATGAGCACCGTCCACGATGACTCCCGGAAGAACAGTCTCCATTCTGCCCTGCCAGCGTGTCTTCTTCATACCCTCCTGAATCTGCTCCATTGAAATCTCAAGTCCCATATCCTTGAGAATCTCCAGAGCGGTAAGAGCCAGAGACGCATTCATCACCTGATATCCGGCAATAAACGGAATTGTAAATACCGCATCACCATAATACGCATTTTTCAGAGAGAAATCAATGCCTGACTGGGTGTTTCTGATGATCTCCCCATTCTCCCGTTTCACCTCGTAAGCCGGACATCCAAGTTCCTTAGCTTTTACGCGGATTACCTCTGCTGCCTCCGGATCATTTCCGTCGTAGATAACCGGAACTCCCGGAACCAAAATCCCAGCTTTCTCTCCGGCAATCTCATGGACTGTATTTCCAAGATACTGCATATGATCAAGACTAATTGAAGTAATAACACAGATCATCGGGTTCTCAATGGAAGTCGTCGCATCCAGTCTTCCTCCAAGTCCTGTTTCCAGAGTCACATAGTCCACTCCTGCCTCAGCAAAGATCAGCATCCCCATAAGGAAAAGCATTTCGAAATAAGTCGGATGATAGCTTCCCTCTGCAACAAGCTCATCAGCCAGATTCTTCACCTTATGGAATGCTCTAAGGAATGCCTCATTGTCAATATTCACCTCATTAATCTGAAATCTCTCATTGATTTCCACCAGATGAGGGGAGGTAAAAAGTCCGCAGGAATATCCCGCTTCTCTCAGAACGGAAGTAATAAATGCACAGGTACTTCCCTTTCCGTTCGTTCCCGCAACATGGATCACGCGGAATTTATCCTGAGGATTCCCAAGTCTTCTTAAACATTCCTTCGTATGCTCCAGAGAATTCTTCTTCGTAAACTTCGGAGTCTCATCAATATAAGCAACTGCTTCTTCGTAATTCATAAAAAAATTCCACCACTTTATCTAATGTATTTTTAGCGGCAATTGGGAGCTTCTTTCAGACGCTCCCTCCTGTCACACTAACCATTATATAATAGTGGTGGAAGATGTCCAGTCCTAATCGTAATATTTTATACGACAGGAACATTTATTTTTTTTAATTTCTGTGAAAAAATCTATTTTTCCGGCAATTTCCATTTATTCTGGGAATAAAGAGCGTAGCAGGAACGGTCATAGCTCTTACTCAGAGCCTTCCTTGTGGAGCTGTTACTTCTCTGAATCACAGCCAGACGGTCAAAATCATCCAGTTCCTGTCCTGTAATGATAAGTGTTGTCGGATTCACATAAATAGTATCATACCATTCCCCGTTAATCTGTACCTCACTGGACGGCGTGAAATTCGTTCCTCCGATATAATAAGTGAAATTTGATGAGGCAACAAGCTGAAGGGAATCTAGGGTAGTGTCATAAATTCCCATCCGCATCTTTGTTCTCTCAAAAGGATTCTCTTTATCATATGCGTATTTTTCGCCATAAAGAAGGTCGTACTGAAGAGTCTCCAGATCCACCTGATAATTCTTCGTGTTCCTTCTCGCCTGATGATAACGGAAAATCGTACCGTCATGAATACCGACTCTGTCCATCACTTCTGCTGCCATCTGGTAAGCTGCAAGGTTTTCGTCCTTCTGCGGAAGCCCGAAGTTATCCCAGATTACATAGCTGGTCTGGAACAGGTACTTATTCTTCACATCATCGACTGTCAGATCCAGTGTCGGGAGATGGTCGCCGTACATCACAAGCACCACATCCTCCGGATACCGGGAAAGCCTTTCTGTCAGCTCTTTAATGAAATCATCCATTTCCCTGAGCTGATTCACATAGTATTCCCACTGATAGTTTTTCTCTGTAGTAGGCGCTCCGGATACTTTCACCGCAGGATCATTCAGAATAGGTTCCTCCGGATAAGCTCCGTGTCCCTGAACTGAAATCGTATAAACATAATCCGGTTCCTCCGTGGCTTCCATTGCTTTCAGAATCTCATCTGTAAGAATCTTGTCCTGTACCCAGCCAAGAGGTGTTTTTTCGTCCTCCTCAGGCATATATTCCTCCGAAGTGAAGGAATCAAATCCAAGATTCGGAAAAATTGTTCTTCTTCCATAAAAATTCGCCTCATTGTTATGTATCGCATGGGTACTGTATCCCAGGTTCTTGAGAACATAAGGCGCGCTCTCACAGGTTTTTTCCTTGAGAATACTCTTATAAGGATATTCTCCCGGTCCGAAATAGTGAAGACTCATTCCCGTAATACTCTCAAACTCCGTATTTGCAGTACCTGCTCCTACAGAAGGCACTTTATAATATCCGGAAGAGTATTCTTCCATAAGCTTCCTGAATGTGGGAATTGGATCTTCTGAAAACTTCAGCCACTCTACAAGAGTCGGGTCAAAGAAGGTTTCAAGCTGAAGGAATATAATATTTGGATAATCCCCTTCTTTAGTCTTTGGCAGATTACGCTCTGTACGCTCGATTCTCGCAATCTCACTTTCAGAATAATCCCTCGGACAACTGATTCCCGTGTTAAAAATAGTCGTCGCCAGACAGTATGGATATCCATAATCCTCATAGGCAAAGGCTATATTACCGAAATAGTTGGACAACACTCTCTTCTCCAGCGCAAGCTTGGTGCTTCCTGCAAAGAGGAGAGCACCGGCAAGCACAAGAGGAATGTTATATTTATATTTCAGCGGTCCCTGATATTTCGGTCCTTTTATAAATAACATCACAAGTAACAGGACCAGAATTGCAAATAAAATGCAGACTACTACAACACCTGCAAAAGGCAGATATTTGTTGGCAATCTTCAGAGCATCTGTAATCATATGAAGATCAGGCCCTGTAAAAGGAGTGACGCGGGTCATCAGCAGTACGCCGTTAATGATTCCCAGTGTCAGCCAGAAGATACTCACAAGCACACGCCAGAAACATCTTCTTCTGAACAGATACACAATCAGCGAGGTAGTAAAAATAAATGCGGCATTGTAAAGAAATACCAGCGGTCTTCCGGTCATGTAAGTCCATGCTTCCGTAAAAGAATGACGGCAGATCGCCTCAATGATGAAATATCCGGCAAGACTGCAAAGCGCGTGCAGAATCAGGGAAATTTTATTAAAAACCTTGTACCACTTCATCAAAACACTCCTTTGTTATTTCAACTGCTCTAACTGCACGTTTACCTTTTCAAGCATTTCTTTATATTTCGCAAGTTTATCCTTCTCAGCGTCAACCTTGGCAGCTGGAGCTTTGTTTACGAAATTCGGATTATTCAGCATACCTTCGCAGCGGGCAATTTCTTTACCAAGACGCTCTGTCTCTTTCGTCAGACGCTCAATCTCCTTTTCTCTGTCGATGAGGTCTTCCAGAGGAAGATACACAACCGCATTGGAAACAACGATGGAAACTGCATCCTCACTGATTCCGCTCTTGTCTGTCTGTGTGTGGATTTCCTTTGCAAACGCAAGGTTTACGAAGGATTTCTTGCTCTCCTCGTACATTGCGCAGACATCGGAATCTTTCGCTACGATGTAAAGGCTGGTCTTGCGGTTCTGAGGAACATTCATCTCTGTTCTTGTGTTTCGGATTCCTCTTACCACTTCCTTGAAGCTCTCGATTGCAGCCTCTGCCTCAGGGAAATTGCGCTCCTCTTTGTACTCCGGCCATGGGGAAATCATAATAGACTCCTCTTCCGGAAGAAGGGTACAGAAGATTTCCTCTGTGATAAACGGCATATACGGATGAAGAAGCTTCAGTCCTTCTGTCAGAGCTGTACGAAGTGTCCACAGCGCATCGTTTGCAGCCTTCGGGTCTTCCTCTGCTTTCCAGAGACGAACTTTGGCAATCTCGATATACCAGTCGCAAAGCTCATCCCACAGGAAGTCGAATACCTTCTGTACTGCAATACCAAGCTCATATTTTTCCATATTTTCGGTTACTTCACGAATTACGGTATTTAAGTGAGAAAGAATCCACTTATCTTCTGCACACAGAGCGTTTAAGTCCTCAGGCTCTGTCACAGTCTTTCCTTCCAGATTCATCATAATGAAACGGGAAGCATTCCAAATCTTATTTGCAAAGTTACGGCTGGATTCTACTCTTTCCCAGTAGAAACGCATGTCGTTTCCGGGCGCATTTCCTGTCATCAGAGTCAGACGAAGGGCGTCTGCGCCGTATTTGTCGATTACTTCAAGAGGGTCGATACCGTTTCCGAGGGATTTACTCATCTTACGTCCCTGAGAGTCACGCACAAGACCGTGAATCAGCACATGATGGAACGGAGACTTGCCAGTCTGCTCCAGCGCAGAGAATACCATACGGATAACCCAGAAGAAAATAATGTCGTAGCCTGTTACCAGAACGTCTGTCGGGTAGAAATATTCCAGCTCCGGTGTTTTTTCCGGCCATCCTAAAGTGGAGAACGGCCACAGAGCGGAACTGAACCATGTATCCAGAGTGTCCTCATCCTGATGAAGATGAGTGCATCCGCACTTCGGACATTTCTCCGGCATTTCACGGGCAACAACTACTTCTCCGCACTCGTCGCAGTAGTAAGCCGGAATGCGGTGTCCCCACCAGAGCTGTCTGGAAATACACCAATCGCGGATATTTTCCAGCCAGTGAAGGTATGTTTTGTCAAAACGTGCAGGAACGAATTCAAGCTCGCCATCCTCCAGAGTCTTGATGGCAGCCTTTGCCATCTCGTCCATTTTTACAAACCACTGAGGTTTGATCATCGGCTCTACAGTTGCGTGGCAGCGGTCGTGAGTTCCTACGCTGTGGTTATGAGGAACTACCTTCACAAGAAGACCAAGCTCTTCCAGATCTTTCACCATCGCCTTACGCGCTTCGTAGCGGTCCATACCTGCATATTTACCGCCAAGGCTGTTAATGGTAGCATCATCGTTCATAATGTTGATTTCCGGAAGGTTATGACGGCGTCCTACCTCGAAGTCATTCGGGTCATGGGCAGGTGTGATTTTTACGCAGCCTGTACCGAATTCTTTATCTACGTATTCGTCAGCGATTACCGGGATTTCTCTGTCTGTCAGAGGAAGCTTCAGCATCTTTCCAACAATATCTTTGTAACGCTCATCCTCCGGATTTACTGCAACTGCAGTATCTCCAAGAAGTGTCTCCGGACGGGTTGTGGCGATTTCCACGAAACGGCCTTCTTCCCCAACGATCGGGTAGTTGATGTGCCAGAAAAATCCGTCCTGATCCTCATGCTCAACCTCTGCATCAGAAATAGAAGTCTGACATACAGGACACCAGTTGATGATTCTGGAGCCTTTGTAAATATAGCCTTTTTCATATAATTTAATAAATACTTCCTGTACTGCCTTGGAGCATCCTTCATCCATTGTGAAGCGTTCTCTTTCCCAGTCTGCGGAAGCGCCCAGTTTCTTTAACTGGTTGATGATTTTTCCGCCGTACTCCTCTTTCCATGCCCACGCATGTTTCAGGAATTCTTCACGGCCGATTTCATTTTTATCAATGCCTTCTTTTTTCAGTTTCTCAATAACCTTAACCTCTGTGGCAATAGCCGCATGGTCTGTTCCCGGCTGCCATAACGCCTCATAGCCCTGCATTCTCTTGAAACGGATCAGGATATCCTGCATTGTCTCGTCAAGGGCATGTCCCATATGGAGCTGTCCTGTTACGTTTGGCGGCGGCATTACGATTGTGAAAGGTTTTTTGTCCGGATTTACTTTTGCATGAAAATATCCGTTGTCCATCCATTTTTTGTAAAGACGTTCTTCGATTCCCTTAGGATCATAGGTTTTTGCAAGTTCTTTGCTCATGGTTTCCTCCTGATAAAATACATCCTTTATGTTTCATATCATATCTTCCTGCCAATGTAAGGTAAAAAACGCCCCTCACACTGACGTGTGAAGGGCGATGAATCGTCGCGGTACCACCTTCATTATGCATTCGATGCATATCTCATTGTCCCTTAACGCGGGGTACGGGGGTGCTTACTTATCAAGAACGGTTCAGCATCCCGGCTCAGAAGCTACCTTCCGCAGTGCTTCACCTTGAACCGCCTTCCAGCCTCCGGGCGCTTCTCTCTGGCAGGTACTGCTGCGTACTCCTCTTCCTCATTGCCTTTCCCGAGTCTCTGTTTCAATTACTTCTATATAGAAACAAAGGCTCAAAACATGCTCTAATCATAATTGCATTCAAAGATGTTGTCAAGACGGTTTGTGATGTTTTAGAAAAAATTCACACTTTCTCCTCACCTGTCCAGCAGGCAAGGAGGGCTTCTCTGACATGGGAGGCCCGTTTCTTTCCCACACGGATAATCGCATCATTATCCATATAAAGTTCATTGCTTTTCATCTTCTCTGCATGGTTGAGATTCACGATATATCCCTTCTCAACACGTAAAAAATCATCTGATTTCAGTTCTTCCCAGACTTCTTCCAGCGCTTTGCGCACCCGGCTCTCGCCTTTTTTGTGGGTGATAACTACATATTTTCCGTCTTTTCTCAGATAAAGAATCTCTTTATACGGTATTTTTTCTACTCTCCCACGTTTTTCGATTACATAAGCGCTGCTATTTTTCCGGTCAATAACAGGAAGAACGCTTTCATAACACCTGTTCAGCTTCTCTTCCAGTTCCTCTCTGAGAATATACCGGAAAGCGCCCAGCTCGTATGTCGGCAGCACCTCCTCCGTCTTTGCGGAGTCAGAAAGAAAAACGATGACAGATTCCGAATACTCTTTGCGGATTTCCCGCGCAATCTCCAGCCCGCTTCTGTCCGGCATATTCATCTCTATCAGGTACACATCATAACCTCTTTCCTTCAGGTCATAAAGAAACCACTGCGTCTTTCCGTAAGTCGTAATCTCAAATTCCATATTTCTTTCTTCAAAGAACTTGCGCGTTAATTTGAATTCTCTTTCCAAATCAAAATCAT
>Scooby_p1__coassemble_405_pt1 | contig 23931 bp, 19 predicted proteins | sample Scooby_p1__metabat2_low_PE_018 | metagenome-assembled genome bin Scooby_p1 | reverse complement strand
GCGCAAATGCACGTGAAGGTCAATGAGGCCCGGCATAACAAGACAGTCTTTTGCGTTGATTATCCTGTCATTTTTTTCCTTTTTCTCTAATTTATCACCGATTTCTTTTATGACACCATCTTCAATATAAATATCTCCAACCTTATCGGTTTTGGTCGCAGCATCTATAATGCGTCCCTGGCGAATTAAAATCCCCATACAAATCGCTCCCTTCCTGATTTTATGTATATATTGTAACATCTTCTTTCTGATATACATAATACACGAAATCCACCATTTAATAAAGCACTTTTTTCCAACTCTTTTTATTTCTCCTTGACATTTTAAAAACAGAGATATATAATCAAAACACATAAAGATTATTTAATGTAAAATCACTAGTTTTTAGAGATTATATTTACATGATATAGTCTGTAAAATCTGGTGATTTTTTTCGCCAGAAAACAGCTTTTTAACTTTTATTTTTATGGAGGTAACACGAAATGAACAAGGGAACTGTAAAATGGTTCAACGCAGAAAAAGGTTACGGATTTATCACAGGTGAAGACGGAGCAGACGTATTCGTACATTTCTCCGCTATCAACGGTGAAGGATTCAAATCCCTTGAAGAAGGCCAGGCTGTAACTTACGACTTAACAGAAGGCGCACGTGGAATGCAGGCAGCTAACGTTACAAAATGCTAATTACCATTTTGTAACGGTCTGAATACAGACTTTATTATGCATTAACACAAAATCCCCGGAGGATATCCGGGGATTTTTACTGTTCCATTTACCTTATCTGATTCATCTAAATACTTTCGCAGTTTTTATTCTGCTGTTTCGTCCGCATTCTCTTCGACGTTCTCTCCCTCAACAGTTTCATCAGAATTGATTCCTGCCGTGTACTCGTCAAGAGCTGTAGTATCAAGAACGGTCTCTTTCGTCACAGATGCCGCCTTATCCGTAGCCTTACTGTAAACAGAAAATCCAATCCACACAACAACCAGCAGACAAACCGCTATACCAATAATTTTTTCAAGCATAAGAATTCTTTTTTCTTTTTTGATAATCCGGCTGCGGTTCGCTTTTTCCTTTTTATAAGCATCAACTTTCTTCTGGCTCATGGTCTCTCTCCTTTAGAATTCAAGTATTTTTTTATTATAACACATTTTTATCCAAAAGGAAAGAGTCCCTTAAACGCAGACGATAATGCCTCCATCGTTTGCATACATGGTACTTACGCCTGCCGTATCCAGAATTATAATGTCTTTCAGTTTCATTTTTTCCTGAAGAGCACTCTTAAGAACTTCTGCACGGGACGGACAGTCACAGTGGCTAATAGCAAGAATCTTTTTCTCACTGTCCACAGTCTTCTCCAGAATATAGTCCACCATCTTGATGAGTGCTTTATTCATACCACGTGCCTGATCAAGCTGACAGATTGTCCCCTCAGGAGTAGCACCCATAACAGGTTTTATTTTCAGCGCAGAAGCAACCAGTGCTTTTGCTTTACTCAGTCTTCCATTCTTTCTTAAAGTTTCTAGATTTTCAAGAACAAAAAATGTATTCTGCTCTTCAATATAAGCTTCCACAGTTTCTACTACTGTCTCAAAAGCCATTCCTGCCTCTTCACATTCCTGAATTTTCATAGCAATAAGAGTCTCGCCAACAGATGCGGATCTGGAGTTAAAAACATGAATCTTTTTTTCCGGATAATCTTCCAGAAGAAGATCTCTGCCCAGAACAGCGCTGTTGAATGAGCCACTCAGTTCTGCAGAAAGAGTAACACAATAAATATGATCCGCCTCACATGTAAACGCCTTCATATAACGCTCCGGTGACGGGCAGGCAGATTTCGGACATTCCGGACAATCTGCAATCTTTTTCAGAAAAGATGCCTGATCAAATGTCTCGTCATCTATAATATGATCCTCACCTACCGTCAGGGTCAGCGGTACTGATTCAAATCGTTTATCACCTTTCCATTCTTTCGGCAATTCACCGCAGCTATCTATCACAATCTTATATCCCAAATTATATCGTCCTCTTTTCCATTATATGTAGTAATGAATACCAGATATATATTATCATATAGATTCTTTTTTGAAAAGGCTTTTTCCTCAAAAACTCTGTTCTTTTTTTCGTTCATCCTATATAATGATAAAAAAAGACTGAGAGGAAACATTTCACTATGCTCGCTTTATCTGTCACTGATATAAAAGATTTTATGAATCAGCTTCTCATCGGAGAAACCTTCGATCATTTTTCCCTGATTGAAGCCTCCATCGTTACTTTTAATACCTTTACCATTGACGGTAAACTGCAAAAAGATTTTTTTGACACAGACACTCTGGAAGCTTTCACCGAAAATGCTATGGAATATTCTTTATGGCATGATGTAAAACCATTCTGTTTCTCCGTTATCCGGGGAAAAAGAACACCTGTCAGCTTCAAAATCGTTTTCCGTCTCCCGCAAAAAAAAATGCAGGTTATGCTGGAACAGGCAATCCCTGATTTACCTTCCGATGCATTAGGCGGTCTCTATCTGAACCTCCAATATAAAAATAAAATGCTTCTGTGCACCACCGGTCTTTCTTTCCGGTCTTTTCTTCCTGACAAACGTCCTGAACAATTCTGGGACAGCGTTGTCTCTGATTTCCTGCACAAACACGAAATTTCTTTCGAGCAGATGTAATCTCCTGCATGTCATCAGTGCACCATGTACTGTTGTTGGCGCCCCTCCTGCATACGACACAGGTAATAAACAAGAATATCGAGAAATTCGCTGTTTGTAGGTCTGTATTCAAGTGTATACCCTGCTATTTCTTCCATTACATCCCTGTGTGACATCCAACAGATGTTCACCAGGGTTCTGATGTTATGCTCAATGTTTGACGGAGTAGATTTAAACCGTTTAGCCAGAACGGGATATACATCCTTTGTCACCTTGATTGGTCGTTCCTCAAGTTCCATAGATACCTTTATCGCCTCTGCCACAAAATAATATCCCTTGTACTTTGATGTTGCTCCAAGTTTTCTGATTAAACTGTATACTTCTCTCATTTCATATTCCTCCCTGATATAATACCTTTTCCTTTTTAAGCCATTGATAAAAAAATGTACTTTATCCTTTATTTCTTTCCTTTCTATTATTTATTTGTCTTTTATATATAATATGACTTTTTTCCTCATTTTTCATATACGAGTTACATTCCGATGGGTATATCCCAAAATATACACCTAGCGCAAATGCAAAGGAAGGGGAAGAATTTTTACACAACAAAAAAGCTTCCCAACCCAGGAACCTCACCTGTTATCGAGAAGCTTTTCTTTCATGCGGAAGATGGGACTTGAACCCACACGAGCGCATTGCTCACAAGATCCTTAGTCTTGCTCGTCTGCCAGTTCCGACACTTCCGCATATCGCATTTCTTTTGTTGAAATTCAACACTCATTCGCGACAATTGGTACTATACCAAAAACTCTCTGCAATGTCAACACTTTTTCAAAAATTTTTTCAATTTTTTTTCGAGGTATTTCACCCGGAGTATTTCATGTATTTCTATTATGTACATAGTTTTGCATTTATGATATACTATGTACACAATAGAAAAGGTGTCTGCATTTTTAGACATCCCTATGAAAGGATGTGTTGCTATGCCAGCATTGTCTCAGAAGAAACTTTACACTGAAACTGACTATTACAATCTTCCCGAAGATGTACGCGCTGAACTGATAGACGGGCAGATTTATTATCAGGCGGCACCAAGCCGGATCCACCAAAAAATATTAATGTCTGTGTCAAAAACAATCGCAAACTATATTGATACCAAGGGCGGCTCCTGTGAGGTATATCCTGCCCCATTTGCCGTCAAATTGCGGGAAGACCAAACCATCGTTGAACCGGATATTTCCGTAATCTGTGCCCCAAATAAGCTTACAGACAGAGGATGTACCGGCGCGCCAGACTGGATTATTGAAATTGTTTCTCCAGGCAATTCCAGCCATGATTATATACGTAAGCTGAACCTGTACGCTGATGCAGGCGTTCGGGAATACTGGATTGTAAACCCCATAAATAAATCCATCTATGTGTACCATCTGGAAGAAACCAAATTTGAAACTACCGCCTACACCTTCCAGGACAAGATAAAGGTCAATATTTACGATGATCTCTGGATTGATTTTACGGAAATCAACTTGTAACTGCTTTGATGATCTGGCAGCAGTTAAAACTGAATATGCCTTGTCGGATTCCTTGTTTTTTATTTGGAACGCTCCATTCATTTGGTTTTGGAGCGTTTTATTTATGTTATGGCAGACCACCCGAAACCTATATTTAAGAACTCAAAGCAAATTATGTGCTTTTATTCATAAAAAGTTCATATATTTTTGATAAAATGTTACATGAATAGAGGCTCGGTGTTTTTGTGATTCAGGAGTAATATTTATGGGGCGTAATAAGAGCGATACAAACAACAATGAATACCGTTTCATTAACGAAACAATAAAGAAAAAAACGTTAGACAAAAAAAGAATTTTCCGTAAACTCATATCCATCATAGGCAGCGGCATCCTGTTTGGATGCTGTGCTTCTGCCGCCTGCGTGGGAATGTTCCCTTTTTTTATCGAACAGTTCGGAATTTCTTCCGCCCATGAGCCGGATTTGAGAATTGTGACGCCTCCCCCATCTGCAGATGCAGGCGCAGGAAAGAAAGCGGAAACGCAGCCGCAGATAACGGTTTCCAATATACCGTCAGATCCACTGGACAGTTATAAGGCAATTTACAGCGAAGTTCTCAGGGTATCTTCGAATACCAGGAAGGCTCTTGTAACCATGAAAGGGCTTTCCCAGGATCAGAACATTCTGGACGCCACTCAATTAAGCTATAATTCTTCTCAGGGAATCATCTTTCTGGAAACAGCTTCCGAGCTGTACATCCTTACCTACGGTGATAAATTCAACGATATCCATGACCTTAAGGCTACCTTCAAAGATGGCTCTGCCGCAGTAGCCAAAATCTGCAAAGAAGATCCGCAGACAGGTCTTCTTGTTGCCCGGGTGGAAAAATCTCAGCTTACGAAAAAAACTCTCCAGATGCTCTATGTAGCAGATCTGGGTGCAAGTACACAAATGCCGCAGAACAGTCCGGTCATCGCAATCGGCTGTCCCTCAGGAGATAACGACGCGGTAGATTACGGTATTATCACATCGGTTTCAGGTCGGGATCAGATGGCAGACACAGAATACAGTATCCTAGCTACAGATATGCACGGACATCCCGACGGAAGCGGTGTACTTTTGGATTTCTCAGGAAATGTTGTTGGTATTATTATGAAGCAGGGCGAGGATTCCACAGAAACAGTCCGCGCATGGCCGGTTTCTCAGATACGTCCGCTCATTGAACGCCTGACCAACCAGAAAGCGATCAACTACACCGGAATATACGGGACAGGTATTACTCAGGCCCAGTCCGACAGACTGCATCTTCCAATCGGCGTTTATGTAGACCGTGTGGAAAATAATTCTCCCTCCAGAGAAGCCGGTATCCAGAGCGGCGACATCATTACCGCGACAAACGGCGTCCGGATAAAAAACATGCAGGATTACGGCGCAGCCCTTCAGAGGGCAAACGCAGAGCAGGAAATGCAGATTACCATTTCACGAAATGTTTCCGGCGGAAAAAGTGTGGAATTGGATTTTAAATTAAAAATAGAAGAAAGATAGAGGCAGACAACATGCGTTTTTTAAATGAATTACACGAAGGAGACAGAATCAGCGGAATCTATCTGTGTAAACAGAGACAGTCCGCAGTAACCAAAAACGGAAAACCTTACGACAGCATCATTCTCCAGGATAAAACAGGAGTGATCGACGGGAAAATCTGGGACCCTAATTCCAGCGGAATCGATGATTTCGATACTCTCGACTATATTGATGTTATGGGAGATGTTACAAGCTTTGCAGGCGCTCTGCAGGTAAATATCAAGCGTGTGCGAAAGGCTGCAGAAGATGAATATAATCCTGCAGATTACCTTCCGGTAAGTGAAAACAGCACCGACGATATGTACGGTCAGCTTCTGAACATGGCAAACAGTGTAAAAAATCCGTTTTTATCCGCTCTTCTCCAGAAACTGTTTGTAGAAAATCAGGACTTTCTGAAATCCTTTCAGAGTCATTCTGCTGCCAAAACTGTGCATCACGGCTTCATCGGAGGTCTTTTGGAGCACACTCTGGGAGTGACCCGTCTCTGCGATTACATGGCGAAGACTTATCCCATCATTAATCGGGATCTCCTGATCACAGCCGCTCTTCTCCATGATATAGGCAAGACAAAGGAACTTTCTGCTTTCCCTCTCAATGATTATACAGACGAAGGGCAGCTTCTGGGACACATTTACATCGGAGCTCAGATGATTCACAATCTCGCCGGAGAAATCCCCGATTTCCCGGAAGTGCTTAAAAATGAACTGATCCACTGCATCCTCTCCCATCACGGCGAGCTGGAATACGGTTCTCCGAAGAAACCTGCGCTGGTGGAAGCAGTTGCTCTGAATCTGGCAGATAATACAGATGCCAGAATGGAAACACTGACAGAGATTTTTGCCGCAGACAAAGGCAAAAAAGACTGGCTTGGATACAACAGACTTTTTGAATCTAACTTAAGAAGAACAGGAGACGTTTAATCTTTATGGAATATCGTAAAAACGACCTTGTTACGTTAGAAATTGAAGATTGCGGGATTGACGGTGAAGGTATCGGAAAAGCTGATGGCTTCACCGTCTTTGTGAAAGACGCAGTCATCGGAGATACCGTAACAGCCAAAATTATGAAATCAAAAAAGCACTATGGCTACGGAAAGCTCATGGAGATTCTTAAGCCTTCTCCCTACAGGGTAGAGCCCAAATGCGCCTTTGCCCGCCAGTGCGGAGGCTGCCAGCTTCAGGCTCTCTCCTATGAACACCAGCTTGTCTTCAAGACAAACAAGGTAAAAGGTCATTTAGAGCGCATCGGCGGCTTTAAAGACCTGCCTATGGAGCCTATCATCGGCATGGACGAGCCTTATCACTACAGAAATAAGGCTCAATTTCCGGTAGGCAAAAATAAAGAAGGCAAAATTATCACAGGTTTTTACGCAGGCAGAACCCACACGATCATCGAAAACCGTGACTGCGCTCTCGGTGTCCCCGAAAATAAAGAAGTTCTCGACCGCGTTATCAGCCATATGGAAAAATGGAACATCGCCCCTTACGACGAAACAACAGGCAATGGACTTGTCCGCCATGTTCTTATCCGTTACGGATATTTCACAGGCGAGGTGATGGTATGCCTGATCCTTAATGGAACGAAACTGCCCCACGAAGACGAGCTGACAGAGAAACTTCGCGAAATCAAAGGAATGACCAGCATCACGATTAATGTAAACAAAAAGAAAAGCAATGTAATTCTCGGAGAAGAAATCCGGATTCTCTGGGGACAGGGCTATATCACTGATAAAATCGGCGACATCTCCTATCAGATTTCTCCGCTCTCATTCTATCAGGTCAATCCTAAACAGACGCAGAAGCTTTACGCAAAGGCTCTGGAATACGCAGATCTCCACGGTGACGAAACTGTATGGGATCTGTACTGCGGAATCGGGACGATTTCTCTTTTCCTTGCGCAGCAGGCGAAATTTGTTCGAGGTGTGGAAATCATTCCTCAGGCTATCGAAAATGCCAATGAAAACGCCCGCATAAACAATATCACTAATGTGGAATTTTTCACAGGAAAAGCCGAGGAAGTTCTTCCTCGCGAATACGAAAAGAACGGCATCTACGCAGATGTCATCGTTGTCGATCCGCCGCGCAAAGGCTGCGACGAAACCCTTCTGGAAACCATGATAAAAATGCAGCCCAAACGCATCGTTTACGTAAGCTGCGACAGCGCCACCCTTGCCCGTGACCTGAAGTATCTCTGCGCCAACGGCTACTCTCTCACCCGCGTCTGCCCTGTTGACCAGTTCGGCGGGACAGTACATGTGGAAACAGTTGCCCTTTTGTCACGAAATAACTAAAATGAAATGAAAAACCTCACTGGCTGTTTCACAAAACAGTTCGTGAGGTTTTTTATACACAAGATAAACTATATTGAAATATTCAATTTTTATAGCATAAGCGTATCGTCATTAATCACTTCCAAAAGATTCATATTGCAAATTGTAATAGCTTTCGGACAAAACCAGTGTCAGGGCATACTGTGTCAGCTCTTCCCGCAATACCGTCTAAAGCCAGTGGGATTGCGGTAGCCTTATTTCAAAACAACGACCAAAATCGCTGTCCCCCAGAAAACACAAGGGATACAGCGATTTTTTGTTGTAATAAATTAAGCTATGCTACAGTTTTTTCATTTGTCAGAAAAGCCGTACCAAATACACGGGGCGAAGACCAACCCATACCTGATTCGTCAAACCAGCTCAGTGTGCCAATTCGTGTTCCTCCTGCACCATTGTTAATCTGCAGTTCGATTCCAATCTCTGTTCCTGCTTTCGGCGTGATATCTGTCCACTTAAATGCAGCCTCCACAATGTACCCGCCATCTGTTACTTTTACTGCCGAAGTCACGTTTTCTGCCGTACATTTTATACCATTAAAGCTTTTCTCATCCATATAATTAATACGGTACTGCTTATCATCATCCTCATATTCTTCCGTTTTGCCGTTATTTTCATCAAGAAACACCTCAACAGAATCCTGTTCATGAGACTCCAACGAAGTTTTATCCAGTTCGTTATCCATAACTTCCATCCAAAGATACAAGTTCGACTTATCCCACAGCAGTTTTGCCTGAGCCTCAGCAACAGCTCCCATCTCAATGGTAAGCGGTACTGCACTAACCTCGTTCCAAATCGAATCTGCTACCCCATCCACAATAACGGTTCCTGCACTCACAGACATATAAGGTTTGGCAGTCGCCATCGCATAGTACTTGCTACTGCTTTCCTGAGACAGTTTAAAATCATTAAACGCCGCTTTACTTTTCCCATCGGTGACGAGTACATCAAATGCAAAGTTGCTTCCAACTGCCAGTTCTTTATCCACTGTAAATTCGGCAATGTAACCGTCCGTTGTCAATTGAGCATCCTCTCGAAAAACTGTTTTTTTCTCCGTAGTAGTATCTCCATCCGTTTTATCCCAGTCCAAATACAAGGTAACGCTGTCAGTATTCTGAACCTGAGTATCCCTTACTGTTACCTTTACCTTAAGATATTCCTCTTCCCAAATCATCTGAAATGAATCATCCGTGTCTTTAATAGTATAGACGTTGCTCTTTGCATATGGATCACTGCCATCCAGTGCCTGCATAACCACAACATTATTAATGAACGGCTCCAGCTTTGCCGGCTCTACAAAAGCATAAAAGGCTGGCTTTGCCCTGTATTCGTCATCAAACAGCAGGGGCACATGCTGTTGGCTACCATCCGAGCCACCTCCTGCATTATTGCTGTTCTGCAGCCAGGAAAGACTGTCAATCACTCCCCATATAGTCAGACCATTGATATCGATTCCGTCCATTGAATCAATATCTTTTAAAACATCATATATTTCTTTATAACGATATGCCTGCTTTGTATATTCGTCACTCTGTGCCGCTTTAGTTCCATCATACCCCTTACTGGCTTTTAAATCAAACTCTGTAAGCTGTACTTTCTCCACAATTTCCCCATAAGAAATGACTGCTGCTTTGAATTGATTTACTGTAGGAGAAATCATGTCATAATGTGCCTGCATTCCCATTCCTGTGATTCTGGTCGGAAGTTCAATATCGTTTTCATGAGATTTAATCTCCTTAAGCAGTACTTCAATTCCACCTATCTTGGAACTGGAACACTCATTATAGTCGTTGTAATAAAGTTCCAATGTTTCAGGCGCATAATAATTCGCATAGCGAAAAGCATTCACAATATAACTCTCATTTTTATAGACAGCCCACCAACAAGACTTTTCGTCTCCATCCTTTCGATATGTGCCACTGGTGTCGCTAACCGCCTCATTTACCACATCCCATCCATAAAACATATCTTTGTACGGGCTATCCTGACCCAGAAAATGTTCCAGCACCTGCTTAATATACCATTCCTGACGAACATCCATCTCTTCTGCACTGACATATGGTTTAGTTTTATCCCACTCCTGATGGAAGAACCACTCCGGCGCTTGGGAATGCCACACAAGTACATGCCCCCTTATCTTAATCTGATTATCAGGATTTTTATTATTCCATGCCTTAACAAAATCCAGCATCTTTTCTGCCAAACTAAAATCCATCTGTGGATATGTTCCTGTAACAGTTGTTCCATCTGCCCGTGTCCAGGTAATTTCTTCAAATTTCTCCTCTGGCATCACATCGTTGTGGTAACCAAAAATCGCATCCATTTTCAACTCATTTTCGAATGTTACCGCATTAAAATGTTTTTCAATCAACTCCATAAGCGTCTGATTGTTAATCTGATCATTTGCAAGAGCAACTCCTGTATACGCATCTTCTCCCAATCCTGATGCACCAGACACAGTATCCTTAAGACTGGGAATGTTTTTTTCAATTTTCTTATTTTCACCCCTGTCTGTCAGCGCCGTAATCTTGAGATCATCCAAGCAAAATGTCATTCCATTGTCACCGCTCAGCCTGAGCTGCACTTCTTTATGTGCATCATTCTCCGGCATTGCAAACGTGCCGCTTATAAACTGCCAGTTATCATTCAGTTCCACTGGCTCGTCGTATATTACCGTTGCAGATTGTTGAGATGCCCAGTTATCATGACTCAAAACCTCCAAATTCACCGTACCGCTTACTGCTTTTGCATAAAAAGAAAATTCATAAGTGCTTCCACTTTCCAGCAGGACAGCAATATCTTTATTATTAATCTGTACCGCACTAACTCCGTTATCCTCCGGTACAACTTCCATATAACTATTTCCAGACGAATTCAGACGGGGCTCATCTGACATATATACTTTCTGTGTAAGTGTACTACTATTCCACGAACTATTATTCCACCAATACGGTACACCTTCTTCATCTGCACCTTCAAAATCCGTATTAAACTCCTGAAGAATATTCATTTGAATATCTCTCCTCTCCGAATCTGCTGCAGAAACTATCTCGAAATTACTTCCGCCAAGCAACGCCAGTCCAGTCAGAACAATTGCAGTAAACCTGTTTGCTTTACCCTTTTTTTTCATAAAACCTCCCTGTGATAAATCAGCATAATCTACCATTCTGATAATATTTTCAAAGGACCTTATTTACATATCCGCTCCTCATTGTTTTCCACAACTCTTTTACCTCAGCTCAAGATGCAAAACACTACTTGCTGGAATGATAAATCTTATTCCTTTCTCTGTAATCTGAGCGCCATCGTACTTTCTCACTACAACACATTCCGGTTCGTCAAACGTATTTTTTGCATGAATCTCACCTGTAACAATCTCACCTAATACTTTCTCAGGTTTTTTTCCAATAATTTCTGCATCTATGTCAAAACTTTCCTCAGCAGAAAGATTTGTCATTGTAAGGTGGAGTACTCCATCCGATGTGATTGAAACAGATTCAGTCAGATTCGGTACCTGCCACTCATTCTCCACTCCAATCATCTTTATATCAATATCGCTGAATATAAGTTCTGCATCCTGATGATACTTATAAATATCAAAAACATGATATGTCGGAGTCTTTACTATTTTATCCCCTTCCGTAAGTATCACAGCCTGAAGTACATTGACAATCTGCGCAAGATTTGCCATCTTCACACGGTCACTGTGTTTATTGAATATATTCAGTGTAATTCCTGCTACAAGCGCATCTCTCATTGTATTTTGCTGATAAAGAAATCCCGGATTTGTCCCAGGCTCACATGTATACCAAGTTCCCCACTCATCTACAATCATACCTATTTTTTTATCCGGATCATATTCATCCATAATCTCACCATGCTTTGTAATAAGTTCATCCATAAAAACTGCTTTATTCAGTGTCTTATACCAGACTTTTTGGTCAAAGTCCGTCGAACTTCCTTTGGTATCGATTCCCTCCGGATATACATAATAATGGAGTGAAAGACCATCCATAAAGCCATGTTGTTCTTTTGCCACTCTCCTGAAACAAGTTTCAAGAACTTCTTTCGTCCATTCATAATCATCATGAGGTGCTCCGCAGCAAATTTTCTTAATATGCCGTTCACTGTTATAATCTCTTATAAAAGTCTGATATCTTCGATATTCGTTAGCATAATAATCTGGGTTCATATTTCCTCCGCAACCCCAGTTTTCATTTCCCAGACCGAAGAAATCAACTTTCCATGGAGCGCAACTTCCATTTTTCTTCCGAAGTTCTGCCATAGGTGAAACACCATCAAATGTCATATACTCAACCCATTCAGCCATTTCCTTTATGGTACCGCTTCCCAGATTTCCATTAATGTATGTCTCACAGCCAAGTTGGCGACAAAGTTCAAAATACTCGTGAGTACCAAAACTGTTATCCTCTACTACTCCTCCCCAGTTTGTATTAATTATTTTTTTTCTTGTATCTGCCGATCCTATTCCATCTTTCCAATGATACTCATCCGCAAAGCATCCTCCTGGCCACCGCAGTACAGGAACACGTATCTGCTTAAGAGCTTCTACTACATCCGATCGCATTCCATTTACATTTTCAATCGGAGAATCCTTTCCCACATAAATTCCACCATAAATACATCTTCCTAAATGTTCCGAAAAATGGCCGTATATTTCTTTGCTGATTCTACTTAGTTTTTTGTTTGTATCAATCACCATTCCTGTCATTTCAATTTCCTCCTTCTACTTTCTCATACGGCTCAAACACCCTTATGAATAATAACGATTGAACATATGCACAACATGCAAATCCACCCACTACCATAAAAAGCCATATACTCTTTGTAAAAATCATGAGCAACATCACAATACCTGAAAACAACGTCAACAATATTGTTTCCTTCAAATTAAAAACCGTCAGAATCAATGCATTTTTTACAGTTTTAAACACAGAATTATCAAATCTGGCAATTAGCGCAAATGCATAAAAAAGCGACAGCAGGCAAACAATTGCGAACATTCCCAAAATAACAAGCATCACCTGATTAACTGTTGATTCTCCCGACCTTTTCAACCAAAACTGCCAGCCATAAACAATAACTGCTCCCAAAAACAAATATAATATTGATGAAAAAAACGACTGTATAAAATTATTTTTAAATGCTTTGAAGAAAGGTTTTAATATATAACTATCCTCATGTCTGGCTTCACGCATGGTAATCGTATACAACGCACTGAGCGCCGGACCGATTGTAACAATCGGCGCACAGCACAAAATAAACAGAATATTCAGAATCATGAAATCCGCAACCTTATTTAAAAAACTAATAACAGGGCTGTCCAGATTAATCTTCATGTTTTTCTCCGTTCTTTCTTCTAAATTCTATTTTGACCGGATGCATACCTGTCAGTTCCTCACTTTTTAAATCTGGTTGAGAAAAACCGACATATATAACGAACTCTTCTCCTCCAATAATCCGTTTTCCTTCTTCATCTACAACAGTAAATGCTTCATCCGGAAGTTTGACTGAAATCTTTTTTGATTCTCCCTGCTTCAAATTTACTCTTCTGAACCCACATAACTGTGGATTTGGAACCGAATACACCGAATCCATACATTTAATGTAAATCTGTAAAACCTCACAAATATCTCTGTCTCCAGTATTTCTCATCTGTGCAGATACAATCACTCCCGATTCATTTTCTGAAACCGTTCCTGATTCAACTTCTGCTTTTCCATAAGTAAGACCATATCCAAACGGGTATTGTGCTTTTCCCTCCATATACCTGTAGGTTCTTCCTTTCATGGAATAATCTTCAAATGCCGGAAGGTCGTTTAATCCTTCATAAAAGGTGACAGGAAGTTTTCCCGATGGAGATTCCTTACCAAACAGGATTTCTGCTACCGCATTTCCTCCGCGGGCGCCTGGATACCAAAGCTGTAAGATTCCTTCAAAATGTTTTTTGGCAAAGCTCATATCCATATCACTGCCTGCCAGCATACACAATACAACCGGTTTTCCTGTCTGTGCCACCGCCTCCATCAATCTGCGCTGACATAAAGGAAGCTCAAGATTTTCCTTATCTCCGGAAGCATAGCTGTTACCTGTATCTCCTTCTTCTCCTTCTAACGTCTCATCTAATCCAAGACACAGAATAACGACATCGCTGTTTTCTGCTACTGTTACAGCCTCTGAAATACGATCCATATCATGTGCAAGAGTTTCTGTTTTATCACGAAAAAGATCACTTCCCTGCGAGTAAAGAATACGCACCTCATGCCCTACATATTTTCTGATTCCTTCCAGTACTGTTACATACTCTGATGCAGTTCCATGATAATTTCCAATCAATGCCGCCCTGCTGTCTGCATTAGGCCCTATAACACCTATTGTTTTTATTTCATTTTTTTTCAAAGGAAGAATTCCATTCTCATTTTTTAGCAGAACTATACTCTCCAATGCAGCCTTATGCGCCACATGAAGATGCTCGCTGCACTCCACCTTTGTATATGGTATATCGTCATACTCACTTCCATCAAAGAGTCCCAGCATAAAACGAGTGGTAAAAAGACGAATTGCCGCCTCCGTAATAGCTTCTTCTGTAACCATACCATGATAGTATGCATTGAGAATCAGCAGATATGTATTTCCACAATTCAAATCACAGCCTGCATTCAGAGCCATTGCTGCAGACTGCATCGGACTTCCTGTAACCATATGATTTTCATGAAAATCTCTTATTGCCCAGCAATCGGAAACAAAATGTCCTTCAAATTTCCACTCTTCCCGAAGTTTCTTTTTTATTAATGTCGTGCTGCCACAACAGGGTTCACCATTGACACGATTATACGCTCCCATGACGGATTCCACATGGGCATCTTTAACAAGTGTTCTGAATGCCGGAAGGTATGTCTCTTCCATATCTTTTGGAGACACTTCGGCATCAAACTCATGACGAAGTGCTTCTGGTCCGGAATGCACTGCATAATGTTTTGCACATGCAGCTGCTTTCATTGTTTCACTATTTCCCTGAAGCCCTTCCACATAAGCCTTCCCAAGAGCAGATGTAAGATATGGATCCTCTCCATATGTTTCATGACCTCTTCCCCATCTGGGATCACGAAAAATATTTACATTAGGTGCCCAGAATGTAAGCCCTTTATAAATATCTCTGTCTCCCTTTGCAGATGCCGCATTATATTTTGCTCTCCCTTCCTCTGCAATAATGTCTCCTATTTCTCTAATCATATTTTCATCAAATGATGCAGCCAACCCAATTGCCTGCGGAAAAACTGTTGCCGTTCCTGCTCTGGCAACTCCATGTAATCCTTCATTCCACCAATTGTACTCCGGAATTCCAAGTCTTGGAATTCCAGGTGAATCGTATCTTAACTGAGAAGCCTTCTCTTCTATCGTCATTTTTGAAACCAGTTCCTGTGCTTTTTGTCTCGCGTCTTTTCTATTCATCCTGATCTACATCCTCCAATTATCTATTATTCTTTTACTCCACCCAGAGTAAGTCCTGTCACAAAATATCTTTGTAAAAACGGATAAATACAGATGATCGGGAGCATAGTAAGTATTGACGCTGCCGCCCGAACTGTCTCAGGAGTTACTGAGCCTGTTGCGTTTTTCATTGCTTCTGCAGAAGCACCCTGATTTGTCACAGATGACAGCAGTTTCATAAGTTCATATTGAAGTGTTGTCAATTTTACATTCATTCTGTTATACAACATAGCATCAAACCATGAGTTCCACTGCCCTACTGCCGCAAAAAGAGCAACCGTTGCATAAACCGGCTTGCACAATGGCGAAATAATCTTTGTAAAAATCGTAAAATACCCTGCCCCGTCAAGCTGTGCCGATTCTTCCAGGCTGTCTGGAAGTCCATTCATATATGTACGAATCACCAGCATATTAAATGCACTGATCATTCCCGGAATTATATACACCCAGAAACTATTTGTCAAACCCAGCCCTTTATACAATAAAAATGTCGGAATCATACCACCATTTACATACATTGTTATAACCCAAAAAAGTGATAACTGTTTTTTAAATAAAAACCTTTTTCTACTTACAATAAATGCCAGAATAGCATTTGTTACAAGCGCAGTAGCCGTACCTAATAAAGTTCGTGCCACAGTAATATAGGCGCCTGTAATCAGGTTGTCTTTTTCTAACACTGTAATGAAATTTTTCAATGTCCATTTTCTTGGCCACAGATATATTCCCCCCCGCAATGCATCAGTTCCATCATTAAATGCAATCGCAAGTGTATTCAGAATCGGATACAATGTGACAAGAATAAACAGAATCATAAAGATTGTATTACATACAGTAAAAACTTTATCTGCAGGCGATGATTTTATTTTTCTTCCTGTTTTCATCTTAAACCCTCCTTAGAATAACCTTTCATCGCCATTCCGTTTGGCAATCTGGTTTGCTATCACAATCAGAATAATACTTACCACGCTCTTGAATATACCTGCCGCTGTACCAATTGAAAAGTCACCCTGGCTAATTCCCCAATTCAAAACATAGATATCAATCGTCTGGGAAACTCCCTGTACAAGACCATTTCCTAACAGATACTGGATTTCAAAACCGGCGTTCAATACATTTCCGACATTCATAAGGAGAAGAATCATAATTGTTGGTCTTATTCCCGGAAGAGTTACATGTTTAATTTTCGCCCATCTTCCTGCTCCATCAATAGATGCCGCCTCATAAAGCGAAGGATCGATAGATGTAATTGCAGCTAAATATATGATCGCATTCCATCCTGTTTCCTTCCATACATTTGCAAATGCTACAATCGGCCAGAAATATTTCTTATGAGCAAAAAAATTAATCGGCTGATCAATAATATTGAAATTCACAAGCAACTCGTTAATAATTCCAGTTCCAGACAATGCGTCATGGATGATTCCTGTTACAATAATCCATGATAGAAAATGTGGAAGATATGAAATCGTCTGCACCGTCTTTTTTCCAAATGCATTGCGTACTTCATTAAGAAGAATGGCAAAAGCAATCGCAGCAACAAACGTCACCACCAAATTAATCACACCCATCGCAAGTGTGTTTCGTATCACTCGTAAAAATGTTGCATCTGAAAAAAGCTGCTGGAATTTCTGCAGACCGACGAACTCAGAATGAAAAAGACCATCAATTGGTCTATAATTCTGAAAAGCCATCAGCCAGCCTCCCAAAGGGAGATAGTAAAAAATGATACCATAAATAACAATAATTCCTGACCAGATCAAAAGAACCTTCTGACGTTTTGCCTCCTTCCAGCTAAAACAGATTTTTTGTTCTGTCATTTCTGCTTTTTTTCTTTTTACTCCAAAAGCCATACATTCACCTCATTTTTCAAACAGGCAGATAAGCCTGTAGCATATCCGCCCGTTTTGTATATCAATTTCTATTCAAACTTAGATGCCTCTTCCATTCTGCGATTCAGTTCTTCCTGCATCTCTTCAAGGAATACCTGTGGATTACATCCATCATATACTTCCATATATGTATCCCATTCACTTTCAAAATCATCTGACATGACAACTCTCGGGAGATACTCATGTTTAATTTCTCCCATTTTCGTCCATGCCACGCCTCCTGGTGTACTTGTTGTCATAGCATTTGAAAATGAATACATAGGATACCATGGACCGGGTGCCTCGCTTGTTCCCAGCATCTCTACATATGTGTCAACACCATATGCTTCAAAACATTTCTGTACAGAGGAGTTCAGACTGTCAAAAAACTCTCCCGGCTGCTCATCCGGCCAGTTTGCATTAATACCATCATCACTGGTTCCTTTATAGGACGGAAAATAAGAATATGAACAAAGATGTGATGCCTTATACGCCGTATCAGCCGCCTGCATTCTCTGCTCTTCGGTACGGTAAAATAAGCCTTCATCGTTTACTTTATAATCAATATCTTCTTTTCCCCAAAACCTCAGGTTATGAATTTCCTGACTGAGCAGATCATCAATAAACTGAAGCGCACCTTCTACATCTTCACAGCTTGTTGTAATTGCAAGACCAGAACCTACATTCAGAGCACCGCCTGAATTGTGCCACTGATTTTTGATGCCTTCATCAATAGTAATCGGAAGAGGTACATAACTGCAGCCCTTCTCATCAAGTCCCTGTTGTTTCAAAGAATCGTTTACATTATATGCGAAGTTCCACCACTGATCGACCATTCCCAGTACACGCCCTGTGGAAAGTTTCGCAATATATTCATCGTAAGTCTGGGTAAAAGATTCAGGGTCAACATATCCTTTCTGATATTCCTCATTTAATTTTTTGAAATATCTTTTTGCAGTATCCGTTGTATTATAATCAATAATTTTTAATTCGTCCGGATCAACGATTACAGATCCATCATTTGGATAACCATCCAGAAATTGCGGTGCATTTTCAAGGCAATAATATCTCCAGTCTTCACACAAAATTGTGTATGCAATATTTTCCGTTCCATCTTCCATTTCCGGATTTGCCTCTATATAGTTTTCCAGAAGTTCAAAATACTCGTCCAATGTATTTATTTCCGGATATCCCGCCCATTCCAACACTCGTGTCTGAATCCAGAATGCTTCATCATTATGTGTAGTAGCTTTTTCTTCGCCCTTTATATTCTGAAATTGTTGAATCCAATAAATATGCCCGTCATCCTGCTTCAGCTTATTCCATTCTTCCTCAGAATAATACGCCTTAATATTCGGGTATTTGTCCAGATATTCATCAATCGGTACAAGCGCTCCTGCCTCGTAAAGTTGCCCCATTGCATCCCCACCATCAATGAAATCCGGATATTCTCCTCCGGCAATTAAAGTACCTACTGCTTCTGAAGCAGTCTGACCTGTAAGCCATGTCTCATCCACTTTCGCACCAGTCTTTTCTGCGATGATTTGCTGAATTTCATTGTCATCATTGATTTCTGATCCCGGTACGGCAAAAAATGCTGTAAATTCTTTAACGCCGTCTCCATCTTTACTTTTTGAATCACCACCGCATCCGGCAAGTAATGACACTGAAAGTACGGATGCTGTCAATATTCCCGTTACTTTTTTTACTTTCATAACTTTCCTCCTTAAGCTTGATAACATTATTTTAGCAAAGCACCGCTCAATTTGAATCGGATAAACTATGGTAAACAGCATGGTAAAATATAGAACTTTCCCCTGATGAATTTAATTCCTTATTGTTTACCATAGTCTCTTACCTGTTTACGAAATTTTGCCGGAGTACAGCCTTTCACAGAGATAAACCTGTTTACAAAATAGTCCAAATCGTGGTATCCTACCGTCTCCGCAATCTGATAAATTTTTTTATCAGTCCTAAGCAATAGCTGACAAGCCTGCTCTATTCTGCAATGGTTCAGATAATCCTTAAACGCCTGTCCAAATCTCTTTCTAAAGAGCTGCCCCAAATATGCACTGTTTACATAATATTTTTCACTAAGCTCTTTAAGAGTCAGATTATCCGCATACCGCTCTCTGACCTCTTTTTCTATTTTCATGAGTATTCCACATGAAGAATCTTCCCGCATTTGAGCCAGATAATCCCCATATTCACAAGCTACTCTGCAAAGATGTGCTTTACTTCCTCTCAGAACACCATCCTTAAAGGTTCCTTCACTGATCATTCTCAATATTTCTTCCTGGTTCACCGTATCATCCAATTCCAGTGCCAGATGCAAAAGTTGGAATAGCAGATAATTAACATTCAGTCTCATAATTTCATCAGATACTTCCCGTTGTCTCATCTCTTTATAAAAGCTGTCAACAGCTTTCATGATATCCGAATGATTATTTTGTTCAACAGCATTAAGTAAAATATCCAGACTATTTTTGCAGAGCATGATTCCAGGGGTATGGACCTGAATCTCTTCTTCATAGTAATAGATATTCTTTTTCTCTCTGAATCCCTGAAAAGATCTGACCATACGTGATGTACTGTATGACTTTGCTGTTTCTTCCAGATTTTTTACTTCTTTTCCAACAATCATGATTACCTGAAGTCCCAACATCTCCCTCAAATACTTCATAAAATTTTCCAGATATTCCTTTATATCCGATGATTCATACATATATCTGCATAACAGGAAACCAACATCATAAACTTTTTCCTGTATCGAAACATCCATCACACAATGACCGCTGTCATCTTGAAGATAATCTATACATGTCTTATATAACAGTATCTGATTTGCCCGACTTACAGTGTCCTCAAACTCTCCGTCATAATCATTCCCATCAATCAAAATTTCAACATACCTTATTCCTTTCGATAAACGTATATGCTGACGGACATACTCAACCATCGCAGTATCAAACCTTCCCTGTATGATAGAAATAAGTGTTCTAGCCAGATAAGCGTTCTCTAATTTTTTTGTCTCTCTGTCTCTTTCCAGCTTTATATTTTTAATTCCTCTTACTTTCCTGAGTGCCTGAATCAGCTTATCCTTTTCTACTGGTTTTAAAATATAATCTGTACATGTATACTTTATTGCTTCTTGAGCATACTGAAAATCAGCATATCCGCTTAAAATAATAAAAAAAACATCCTTATGACTTTCAGAATTACGAATCATTTTTAAAAGTTCAAGCCCATCCATAATCGGCATCTTAATATCAGTCAAAATAAGGTCAATATTATTATTTTCCAAAAAGCAGAAAGCCTCCTCACCATTTGACGCCGTTCCTGCAATCTCAAATCCTTCCTGTTTCCAGTCTATCAACTCTTCCATACCACGAAGTATGAATGGTTCATCGTCTACCAATAACACTCTCAACATATTATCACCTTTTATCTCCTTCTAAAAACGGCAGGCGTATAAGAACTATCGTGCCTGTACCTTCTTCTCCACTTAATTCAAACTGTACCTTACTGTCCGACATTATTTTCAGCCTCAGACAAGCGTTAATAATACCTACTCCTTTTTCAGTCTCTAGTAAATCAATACTTGCATTTTCCATTTTCTTCCGCAGCCTGTCAAACTCTTCATCTGTCATGCCACTGCCTGTATCTTCTACTTCTATACACATTTGACCACCATCTCTATACACACGGATAAACACCCATCCCGATGTAGTTTTTTTCTCTATTCCATGCACACATGCATTTTCGGCAAATGTCACAATTGTAAGCTTTGGAATCTTCTGATAAAGGCATTCCTCTTCCACCTCTATCTCATATGACAGTCTGGAGCCAAATCTATATTGCTGTAAGTCCATATAATTACCGACAATCTCCATTTCCTGCCTTACCTCTATAAGATCCTCACCCCAGTCTACGTACTGTCTCTGCATAACAGCAAGCTTTTCGACCATCTCTGCTGTAGTTTTTTCCTTTCTTATTATACTGTGCATCCGTATACTTTCAAGCGCATTAAAAAGAAAATGTGGATTAATCTGACTTCTCAATGCAAGAAGTTCCGCCTTTTGTCTTGCTACTGTTATTTCCTGTTCATGTATACGGTTTCTATATACAATTTTCACTAAAGTCTTTATACGGGATGCCATCTTGTTATAATTCCGCATAAGATCTCCTATCTCGTCTTTTGCGATAACATCTTTTATCTCAACCAGATTTTCATCTTCCGTATTCCTGAAAATACTACTCAGTCTGGTAATCCGTACAGTTAATGAACGATTCAGCAGCAACACCATAATCAATGGGAAAATAATATTAATCAAAATAAGTACAAGTAACATGGGAAGCTTCTCCATCAATTTATCGGCAAGAACCGTTTCCGGTCGCATCACGTATATTTTCATATCCGCCCCATAAATAATACTTTCTTTTACGCACTTTACTTTCCCTGATGTTGAAAACCGTTCATATGGATCTCCTATATTCTCACCTTCCTGATTTGAAAATATAATCCTGTCGTCATGGCATATATACACTGGCATATCATAGTTTAAACTGCGAAGTTTTCTATTTATTGTACTGTAATCCATTTCAATCTTTAAAAGTTTTTCCGAACGTCCACCGCCGTAACAATTCATCTTCTTGACAAAATATACGTGTCTTTCCGGATCCATTACTGCTCCGGGTACAGCTGGCTCATATGCAAAATATAATATTTGCTCCACATTATTTTCATCCATTTCCTGATACCACTCGCTATCTTTGACCAAATTCAGATTTTTCACTGTTCCACCACTTACAATCGTGGTATTATCCGTATACATTGATATAGTCGAATTTCCGGTCATATCCCAGCTTTGAAAAAGCGTGTCCTTAAAAAATTTTTGATAATGAACAACATAGTCAAATGGATTTATATATTCCGCTTCAAGAAAGTCATTAATATACTGATTAGAATATATTCTTTTTGCCACTTTTGAAACAGTATCTACATCATAAAAAAACTGGTTATTAACTGCATCCGCAACATCTTCCAGTTCAGTTTTTTGCAACTGCTCCTCTGTATGCACAACTGTATAAATAATTGCCCCGTCTGTCAATGTGATTGGCAGGAGCATACAAAAGATATAGATTAAAATCATCTTTTTTCGAATTGAAAAGTTATCAATCCGCCTTGTAAGTTTTTCTAATGTGAATTTCACTTCCGCCTACTCCTCTTGATTTTATTTTTCGTAAATCCGTATACCGCTGCCTGAAGCATTTATGCGTCTATAATCCCCCAATAGGAAGGTTTCACGTTACAATCATTGTCAAATGGTAATGGCATCTGCGGTCTTTTTCCATCCGCCCCTCCTCCGACTACAGAAGTATCCTGCAACCAGGAAGCTCCGTCATGAGTTCCCCAAAATGTAACTCCCGTGATATGAATTTCATCCTGTTTATCAAGTGTATATATCGTCTGAAAAATTTCTTTATATCGTTCTCCTTGAAGTTCCAATTCTGTCTCTTTATCACTTCCATCATATCCTCTGCTCGACTGTACGTCAAATTCAGTAAACTGTATTTCTTCAACGATAGAAGAATACTTGCATACCGCTTCTTTTATCAGTTCAATCGATGGACAATCCATATGATAATGTGCCTGCATTCCCATTCCATCAATTCGTGCACCTTCTGTTTCTTTAATCTCTCTGAGTAAATTGCATATAGCCTCCCTCTTTACAGGCTCTGCATCATTGTAATCATTATAAAAAAGTTTAATGTTTTTCGGTGCATATCGATTGGCAAATACAAATGCCTGGGTAATATAACTGGTATCCCCCTGAAAAATATTGTACCAGTTTGTATTTTCTCCGTTGCATGTAAATCGTAAAGCTCCGGGATTAACAGATGGCTGAAAATCATCAGGTTCAATCTGTTCATTTACTACATCCCATGCATAAATAATTCCCCGATATGGACTGTTTTCCCCATCATAATGTAAAATTACATCCCGGATATATTTTTCAAGGCGTTTAATCATTTTTTCTTTAGAAACATATGGTTTTCGGCTGTCATATTCTTCTCGAAAAAACCAATCTGGAGTCTGAGAATGCCATACTAATACGTGTCCTCTTACCTGTATCTTATCATCCGGATTTTTTTCATTATAATTTCTTACATAATCCATAATTTTGTCAGCTCTTCTGAAATCAAGCTTTAAAACAGGACTTCCACACTCATCAAAGCATATATTTCTTTCTGAGTCAGTCATGTATACCGGTGTCTTACCCAAAATCACTTCCGGTTTCATCTCATTTTCACATGTAATACTATTGTAGTGGGTTGTTACCAGCTTCATAATATTTTTATCACTAAGCACATCTGACATGAGTGCCACACCCGCTTTCCCACCTACTACAGATTTCTGTGCAAAACACTTTTTTATTGTTATTAACGTCTTCATTTCACGCCTCCTAAACT
>Scooby_p1__coassemble_375_pt1 | contig 25322 bp, 17 predicted proteins | sample Scooby_p1__metabat2_low_PE_018 | metagenome-assembled genome bin Scooby_p1 | reverse complement strand
AGCTCCGCAGACGGCAGAAAACAGGGTGGGTGCAACGAATATCTGTACAACAAAGAACTGGCTCCACACATTGTAAAATGGCTGGAAAAGGCAGGACATAAGGCGGTACTTTGCATTGCTCCGGAGGGCAAGCTGCACTCTCTGAACGAGGAAATCAACTACTTTATTGAAGAGGAACACAAAGATGACTACGATCTGTCTGTGCAGCTCCATCTGAACGCTTTTAACGGCAGCGCGCATGGAACCGAGGTGTATGCGTACAATGCTGAAGGTTTAAAAGTGGCAGAGCGTATCTGCAAAAAACTGGCTACTGTCTGGACAGATCGTGGTGCCCAGATTAAGACCGGTCTGTACTGGACCCGTAAGACCAAGGCAAAAGCCGTGCTGATTGAATCCTTTTTCTGCGACAGCAAAGCTGACTGCCGGAAAGCGAAAAAGCTTGGCATGGATGCTCACGCCAAACTGATTGCGGAGGGAATTGTTGGAAAGAGTATTTCCGGAAGCTCCAGCAAGCCTTCCAGCAAGCCTGTAGCTCCTGCGAAACCGGCAGGCAAGGCAAAATATATTGTGCAGGCAGGTGCGTTTTCCGACAAAAAGAACGCAGATGCACTGGTCAAGAAACTCAAAGCAAAAGGTTTTGATGCGATTATCAAAGAGGTGCAATGAAGAAACAATTCAGAGGGTGGCTTCGGCTGCCCTCTTTTTGTAATATTAAAACAGCCGGAGGGTTAATTCCCTTGGCGCGCTATTTTTGCAAAATCATGTCGGAATTTTGGTCACGAAAAATCATGACACCGCCGCCAAACAATGTTACAATAAACATGTGATATATATCAGAGAGTTACAATGATAAGACTGATGCATGTAGCTGATGCTCAAAGTAAAGCACAGGCGTGACACGACGATGTAGACAGACTGGGTGCGTGGTTCATCCCTACAGGATAATCCCCGGCGACAAGCCGGGGTGAAGTACCATGTTTTATGCTGCATGGGTATATATGATTTAAGAAAATCCATTAAAGAATATGATAATAAAACAGGCAGGGGACGTGAATCCTCTGCCTTATTTTGCATTATTGTATCATCTTTTGTGTTGTATTTCGTGTTGCATTTCGTGTTGCATAGCTATAAAAATGGTTGTTTTTATAACTATTTAATTGTTTTTTGAAATATTTAAAAACATCTATAAATCCAGTAAAATCAATGGTTTACGGGATTTTTCAGCAAATACAATACTTTGCGGTTTTTCTTTCAGAAGGGTTCAATTCCCGCCAGGTCCACTTAAAAAGTACCGTATTTACGGTGCTTTTTTTATTGCCTGTAATTGACTTTGTTAAAACAGAGTGATAAAATATAAAAGTAATCATTCCATACCAAAAAGGAGGCAGAGATGAAACGCAAACTATTTACTGCTGTGATGATTATTTTTACAATTCTGTTAGCTATTATCCTGTTTGTATCCCTGATCTGCGGGGCGCCGGTGGGCAGGAGTGAATTGGGCATGTATGTAGTTGGCGCTTTGGGCATATCCATTTTGCTTCCGGCTGGATTTACTTTTTTCTTCCTTGTCACGCTCCGACTGAGTGAGAGAACGGAGGAAGCAGAGTTAGTGGAGCCGGAGAAGCTGGAGGATACGGAAACAGAAAACAGGATACCGGCACTGGTTTGTGCAATTGCAAAAGAGCGGAATTTATCGTCTGAGGAAAAAGAGCGTATTATATCTTTTATAGAGGATTTATAACGATGCTTTGTGTTTGTATGTCAATTGCAGGTTCAGTGCCTGTTATTGTATGTCTCGTTTTGTGGTTGATACAAAAGGAGAATTACCATTTTTTTCTGGGAAGAATACTCTTACTGACGAGTATGTTCTTTTATCTTGTTCCGTTTCAATTGATTAAATATGTATTGCCTGAGTGGACGGTGCCTTTGCTTAAGCTTCCGATGGAAATTCATATCCAGCAGGATTTTTATAAGGTCGTAGAACTGCAAAGTTTTATTTCTCAGGATGATTCGCTGTGGATTCCCAAATGGGTATCTGTGATTGTAAATATCTGGCTATGCTGCATCGGCACATTTGCTGTTTATCAGATTCTTAAATATAGAATAGATATCAGAAGAATGCTGTCACAGTCTGTAAAGAAATCAGTAGATATCAACGGAAGAAAAACGGAAATTCTGGTCAATAAGAATATTCATACACCGTATACAGTTGGCTTTATAAAACAGACAATTATTTTGCCGGAGGTGAGTCTGAACCATCCGTGTTTTGAGATGTGTTACAGACACGAGGACCAGCACAGAAGAAATCACGACAGTTTCATGAAGTTGATCGGTGTAGTGATTATCTGCATACACTGGTTTAATCCCATTGCGATATTATTGCTGTGGTTATACAGTGTGACGGCAGAGTATATCTGCGATGCAAAGGCAACAGAGGAATGTTCAAAGGAAGAGAAAAAGCAATATGCGAGACTTTTGGCAGAGTTGGCAACAGAAGAGGAAGAGCTGTCTGTGGTATGGAAAAATAGTTTATCAGGTTCGGAAAGGCTTATGAGAAGGAGGATTTGTTATCTTATGAAAAGAAAAAGTTTGATGAAGAAGGGAATTGCGATTATTACTGCTGCGATTACAGTGTATGCAAGTGCGAGTACTATATTAGCGTATGAGCCGTTTATGTCTGCAGATGATAAAACAATGGAAGTGTCAACTTTTAGTGATTTTGGGGAAGTATTGGAAGAAAATAGTTATGATATTTATGATTTTAGTGTTTCTGATACAGTTGTTGTATATGAAGATGGAACGCGTTTTCCAATTATAATGGAGAAAGAGTTAGAATATGCTTTATGTAATCATGTGATGAAAAATTGTTACTATCAAGTTCACAGATCAAATAGTACAGGTGGTTGTACTGTGCATGTCTATAATGCCCAGAGATGTACAAAGTGCGGCTACATAAAAACAGGAAGTTTACATTCTACACATACATATACCGTCTGCACGCACAAGTAACACCCCATCAACAAAGGAGTCAGTTTTCACTGACTCTTTTGTTTTCGGCAGCTAACGGAAAAACAACGCGGGTCTAAATTGAAATATACGCTTATCAGCAGTCAGCGCAGTATTTTTCATACTGAATTTCACAAATCTAACATATTTTTCTGCTATATTGACAATAAGAAGTAAGTTTACGGAGGATACCAATCATGGATTCATTAAAAATATTAGTAGTGGATGACGAAAGCCGTATGAGGAAACTGGTGAAAGATTTCCTTTTAAAAAAGAACTTTCAGGTTCTGGAAGCCGGAGACGGTGAAGAGGCAATGGATGTTTTTTATAAAGAGAAAGATATTGCGCTTATTATTCTTGATGTAATGATGCCGAAGATGGATGGCTGGGAAGTGTGCCGTGAGGTGCGGAAGAACTCGAAGGTACCGATCATAATGCTGACTGCAAGAGGAGATGAGCGGGATGAGCTTCTGGGCTTTGAGCTTGGCGTAGACGAATATATTTCCAAGCCATTCAGCCCGAAGATTCTGGTTGCCCGTGTGGAAGCTATTCTCCGCCGTTCCGGACAGAGCAGCCAGGAAGATGTGATTTCTGCAGGGGGAATTACCATTGACAAGGCAGCACATCAGGCGTCGGTGGACGGAAAAGTCATGGAATTGAGTTATAAAGAATTTGAACTCCTCACTTACTTTCTGGAAAATGAGGGAATTGCCCTTTCCAGAGAAAAGATTCTCAATTCCGTATGGAATTATGACTATTTCGGAGACGCCCGTACCATTGATACCCATGTGAAGAAATTGAGAAGTAAAATGGGTGAAAAAGGCGATTATATAAAAACAGTATGGGGTATGGGCTACAAATTTGAGGCGACAGAATGAAAAAGAAGAAGAAATTTCATGCACTGAAACATCAGATAGCATTTTTGTTTATCGGCCTTTTTCTCCTGTCTATGTTTGCAATGGTTGCCGTTAACGGACTATTCCTTGCAAAATATTACCTTACCAAAAAGGTAGAGGTACTGATGGAGGCAAAGAAATCCATCGAAGCCCTTGATATGGATGCCCTCATTGAATACGATGACGATACACAGGAAAAAAGCGAGACGAAGGATATACCGGATGAGCTGGAGCGCAGCAGTTCCAGAAATAACCTTTCCTGGGTAGTGGTAAATCAGGAAAACAGCGGGCTGTTTTATGTTGGAGCAAATGACAGAATGCTTCGGAGCAAACTGTTTGGCTATATCAGTGAACTCGATCAGGATGTGTCCGGAAGCAGGATTTTGAAAACAACAGAAGACAGTATTATCTGGCAGATTCATGACAGTTTTGCAGGAATGGACTACGTGGAGTGTTGGGGGCAATATGAAAACGGATACTTTTTCCTGATACGTTCTCCATTGGAGAGCATTCGGGAAAACGCGGCAATCTCCAATAGTTTTTACTTTTTTGTAGGAGTTGTAACCCTGATTATCGGTGGTTTCGTCATATTCTATGTTACAGGAAGAATCACGAAACCTATCTGTGAACTGACGAAGCTTTCCGAAAAAATGAGCAATCTGGATTTTGATGCCCGATATGAAAGCAGCGTCGGAAATGAGATAGATATGTTGGGGGACAATTTCAATAAGATGTCCAAGAGACTGGAACACACGATTTCTGAACTGAAATCTGCAAACAATGAGTTGCAGAAAGATATTGAAAACAAGATAAAAATTGATGAAATGCGTAAGGAGTTTCTGGATAATGTATCCCACGAGCTGAAAACGCCGATTGCATTGATTCAGGGATATGCGGAAGGATTAAGTGAAAACATATCCGACGATCCTGAGAGCAGGGCATTTTATTGCGAAGTCATTATGGATGAAGCAGCGAAGATGAATAAGCTGGTCAAAAACCTTCTTACCTTAAACAAACTGGAATCCGGCAAGGATGCCGTTATGATGGAGCGCTTTGACCTTGTTTCTCTGATAGAAGGTGTGCTTCAGTCCATGAATATTCTGATTACCCAGAAAGAGGCAGATGTACATTTTGAGGCAAACAAACCTGTTTATGTCTGGGCAGACGAATTTAAGGTAGAAGAAGTTGTGACAAATTATGTCAGCAATGCGCTGAATCATCTGGATGGGGAAAAACAGATTGAAATTAAGCTTTCTATAGAAGAAAACCGTGTGAAAACGTCGGTGTTTAATACAGGAAAACCTATTCCGGAGGAGGATCTTCCTAATTTATGGAACAAGTTTTTCAAGGTAGATAAGGCGAGGACGAGAGAGTACGGAGGAAGCGGTATCGGACTTTCCATTGTAAAAGCGATTATGGAAGGAATGAACCAGAGTTATGGGGTAAAGAACTATGACAATGGTGTGAAATTCTGGTTTACGCTGGAATTGGATGACATGAGAAAAGAAGGCGAAAAAACAACGTATTAACCTTGCAGACAGAAACTGACAGAAAAAACAGACGGAAGCAAAGAAATCTCTTTGCAACTGTCTGTTTTTGCGTTATACTGTAACAATGAATAAGTACAGCGTTTTCCATGACGGAGGTAAGAACGATTTCGTCTGTATAAAATGCAGAAACAAAAGAAAAATAAGAGGTGAAGAACAATTATGGCTCCAATAGCAGGAGATTGGCTGGAAGCGCTCAAAGGAGAGTTTCATCAGCCATATTATGCGCAATTGTATAAAACAGTAATGGAAGAATACAGAACAAAGAAGATTTTTCCTCCGGCGGATGAAATGTTTAACGCATTTCATTTTACGCCGTTAAAGGATGTGAAAGTGGTAATCCTTGGGCAGGATCCGTATCATAACGATGGACAGGCTCATGGACTTTGTTTCTCTGTGAAAAAAGGAGTGGATACCCCACCGTCTCTGGTGAATATTTATCAGGAACTCCGCGATGACTGCGGATGCTATGTGCCCAATAACGGATATCTGGAGAAATGGGCGAAGCAGGGTGTGCTGCTTTTAAACACAGTTCTTACAGTGCGTGCTCATCAGGCGAATTCCCACAGAGGGATAGGATGGGAGCAGTTCACGGATGCGGCGATTCGTGTACTCAATGAACAGGACAGGCCGATTGTGTTTCTGCTCTGGGGACGCCCGGCGCAGATGAAGCATTCCATGCTGAATAATCCAAGACATTTGATTCTGGAAGCACCGCATCCAAGTCCTCTTTCTGCATACAGAGGATTTTTCGGCTGCCGTCATTTCAGCAAAACAAATGAATTTTTAAAAGAAAACGGTCTGGAGCCAATTGACTGGCAGATCGAAAATATTTAAGGAAGAATGAAATGAGTAAAAATAATAACAATACACTTGTAAAAAATGCGTCATTCCTCATGGTTGCAGCTCTTATCTCAAAAATTATTGGAATGCTTTATAAAAGTCCGCTTTCCAATACCCTTGGCAATGAGAGTTACGGTCTGTTTCAGTATGCCCAGAATGCATATTTCATTCTCCTGATGATTGCGTCGTTTAGTATTCCGCAGGCTGTTTCTAAAATCATGGCGGAAAAGATTGCATTTAAGCGTTACCGTGATGCCCAGAAGGTATTTCACGGCGCCCTTCTCTATGCGGTGATCGCAGGGGGAATTGTAGCGTTGATTTGTGTGTTCGGAGCTCCAATTCTGGTACCTGATTCCATGAAGGGAGCAAGACTTGCGCTTCAAATGCTTGCGCCTACGATTTTTCTTTCCGGAATTCTGGGAGTATTCAGAGGGTATTTTCAGGCATATCGAAACATGATGCCGACTTCGCTGTCACAGATTATAGAGCAGATTTTTGTGGCGGTTTTTGCCCTTGTAATGTCAAATGTGATGATGAATCACTTTGCAGATGCAGGAGCGGATGAGCTTAATAGGTGGGGAGCAGCCGGAGCTACTATGGGAACGGGAGCAGGTGTTCTTTCTGCCCTGATTTTCATGCTTATTGTTTATGGAATCAACCGCAAAATTATCCGCAAAAAAGTTGTTCGTGACCGTTACTCCCGCGATGACAGCATGGCAGAGGTCATGAAACTGATCATTCTCATTGTCATGCCGATTATTTTCAGCGCATTTATTTATAACGTAAACGGATATATAAACAGTTTCATGTACAGCAGCGCAATGGGAGCGCAGGGGATGGAAGAGAAGGCGATTTCTGCTCTGTATGCAGAATATGGTTATTTTGCCACTTTGATTAACATTCCTCTGACCCTGGCCAGTACAGCGCCGACATCTATGATTCCTGAGGTTTCGGCTCATTATGCAAGAGGGGATATAAAGGCTGCAAACTCAAAAATTGACCGTGCGACCTGGCTCAGTATGTTAATTTCAATACCTGCGGCAGTTGGTCTTGCAGTGCTGTCCGGACCGATCACAGAGATTCTTTTCCCAAGGACAGACGGTGTAGGCGGGAAACTGCTGATTCTTGGAGCAATTACCATTGTTCTGAACGGAAATTCAAATATTTCCAACGGTGTTCTTCAGGGAATCGGCAAAGCGAATATTCCGGTTGTCAATGCGGCGATAGCCCTTGGAGCAGACGTGGTTGCAATGCTTCTGATGCTGTTTTTCACAGATCTTGGCATTTATGCGATTGTAATAGCCATGATTGTGTATGCGATTGTCATGTGCGTTCTCAATGAGAGAAAGATGAAGCAGTATATGAAGTATAAAAATAAATGGAGAAGTGCTTATATCTATCCATTCCTGGCATCCGTTCCTATGGGAATCGTTGCAGGCGGTGTATATTATGGACTGACCTATGTGCTTCCGGAGAGTACGCTGGTGAAGCTTGCTGTTCTGGGTGTGGCTGTAATTTTGGCAGCTGTTGTTTATTTTGCAGTGTATCTTACACTCAGTAAACCGTCTGCAGAGGAATTATCTATGATTCCCGGCGGGAGGATTCTGGCGCGTTTTGTCAGGAGATAAACGATAAAAAAGACTCTGACATGCCTGATGTTATTTCAGACATGCCAGAGTTTTTTGTTTTGTAGACAATATTTATTCTTCCAGATTTTTCTGGGCAGTGGAAAGCATAAGTTTGATTCGATTAAGCTGATTTACCTCGCTTGCTCCTGGGTCATAGTCGATGGCGACGATATTGGCCTGATGATAGGTGCGTCGAATCTGTTTGATTACGCCTTTTCCTACGATATGGTTCGGCAGGCAACCGAACGGCTGGATGCAGACAATATTCGGAACATCCGCATGAATGAGTTCCAGCATTTCTCCGGTCAGGAACCAGCCCTCACCGGTCTGGTTTCCGGGAGATACGATAGGGGATGCCATGCTGGCAAGCTTGTAAATATCTGCGGACGGTGTGAAGTGGCGGCTCTGCCGGAATGCCTCATCTGCGGCGCTTCTCACCCAGTCGATGCCCTTGACTCCCCAGTTTCCCATCTTGGCTTTTTTCTTCTGGAATCCGAGGTTTTCGACCTTGAAGTTCTGATTGTAGAAGCAATAGCTGATGAAATCAATAAGATCCGGAACAACAGCTTCAGCGCCTTCCGCCTCCAGAAGCTCTGCCAGATGATTATTGGCAGCAGGAAGGAATTTAACAAGAATTTCACCTACAATACCAACTCTCGGCTTGCGCTCATCACTGACAGGAATGGTATCAAATTCGTGGATCATTTCCCTGCACATATGTTTGAAGCGGCTGTGACTCATACCGTCTCCGCTTAAAAAGGAGATGACACGCTGTTCCCAGATTTTGTGCTTACGATTTACAATACCCTTTTCCAGCTCATAAGGGCGCATGCGGTAGACACACTTCATAAGAATATCACCGAAAACAGCGCCGTATACGATTCGCTTTACAAGAGGAAGTGTAAGTTTAAAGCCGGGATTGCTCTCCAGTCCGCTTAAATTGATGGAGATGACAGGAACCTGTTCCATTCCCGCTTTTTTGAGTGCACGACGAATAAAGGCAATATAGTTGGAAGCACGGCAGCCGCCTCCTGTCTGGCTCATGATTACTGCAGTTTTGTTCAGGTCATATTTGCCGGAGAGAAGAGCGTCCATAATCTGACCGACCACGATCAGAGAAGGGTAGCACGCGTCATTGTTTACATACTTCAGTCCAATGTCAACGGAGCTTCTGTTATCTGTGGGAAGAACCTCCAAATTATAACCGGAAGCGTTAAATGCGGCCTGAAACAGACTGAAATGGAACGGTGACATCTGCGGGCAGAGGATGGTATAATTTTTCCTCATTTCCTTTGTGAATACGACCTTTTCGATGGAAGACGGCGCAATGGTACGTTTTTCATTCTGTCTGTCCTTGGCACGGAGCGCTGCAAGAAGAGAGCGTACACGGATTCTGGCTGCCCCCAGATTGTTTACTTCGTCAATTTTCAGGCAGGTATAAATTTTGCCGCTTCGTTCCAGAATTTCATAAACTTCGTCTGTGGTGACAGCGTCAAGACCGCAGCCGAAGGAGTTGAGCTGAATCAGGTCAAGGTCGTTTCTTGTTTTGACGAAGTTCGCTGCTGCATAAAGGCGGGAGTGGTACATCCACTGGTCGTTTACGCGGATAGGACGCTCTATCTGACCGAGGTGGGAGATGGAGTCCTCCGTGAACACAGCGATTCCGTAGCTGGTGATAAGATCCGGAATGCCATGGTGGATTTCCGGGTCAATATGGTAAGGACGACCTGCAAGGACGATTCCTCTGCGGCCTGTTTCTTCCAGATATTTCAAAGTTTCCTCCCCTTTTGCCTGAATATCGCGGTGGGCACAGGCAAGCTCCTCCCATGCTTTATGAGCTGCCTGACGGACTTCTTCAGAAGGGAGTTCTTTGAATACATCGACAAGTCTGTTCGTCAGGATCTCTTCGGAAGTAAACGCCATAAACGGATTGCGGAAATCAATGGAAGGGTCATTGAGCTCATCCACGTTGTTTTTAATGTTTTCGGCATAGGAAGTAACGATAGGGCAATTGTAATGGTTGACTGCGTCCGGAAATTCGTTTCTCTCATAAGGAATGCAGGGGTAAAAAATAAATTTAACCCCGTTTTTGAGAAGCCAGCTTATATGACCGTGTGTCAGCTTCGCCGGATAGCACTCGGATTCACTTGGAATGGACTCAATGCCAAGCTCGTAAATCTTTCTGGTGGAGGTAGGAGAAAGTACAACCTCGTATTTCAGTTCTGTAAAGAAGGTAAACCAGAAAGGATAGTTTTCGAACATATTCAGCACACGGGGGATACCGACCCTGCCTCTTTCTGCTTTATCTGCAGAGAGCGGTTTATAGGAAAAAATTCGTTTGTACTTGTATTCGTAAAGATTTGGAATATGATCTTTGTTTTTTTCTTTTCCAATGCCGCGCTCACAGCGATTTCCGCTGATATACTGGCGTCCTCCCGAGAATTTATTGATTGTGAGGCGGCAGTTGTTGGTACAGCCGCGGCAGTTCGCCATAGAGGTGGTGTACTGCAGTTCGTTGATTTTTTTGATAGAGAGCATGGATGTTTCCTTGCCTTCCTCATGACGTTCTCTTGCGATAAGGGCAGCGCCGAAAGCTCCCATGATTCCTGCGATATCCGGGCGGATTGCTTCACAGTCTGCGATTTTTTCGAAGCTTCGAAGGACAGCGTCGTTGTAGAAGGTTCCTCCCTGGACTACGATGTGTCGTCCCAATTCAGAAGCGTCAGAAACCTTGATAACCTTATAGAGGGCATTTTTGATGACAGAGTAGGCAAGTCCGGCAGAAATATCGGAAACCTCTGCGCCTTCTTTCTGCGCCTGCTTTACCTTAGAATTCATAAATACAGTGCAGCGTGTGCCAAGGTCAATGGGGTGCTGTGCAAACAGAGCGGCTTTGGCAAAATCCTGAACAGAGTAATTCAGGGATTTCGCAAATGTTTCGATGAAAGAACCGCAGCCTGAGGAGCAGGCTTCGTTTAACTGTACACTGTCAACAGTATTGTTCTTTATCTTGATGCACTTCATATCCTGACCGCCGATATCAAGGATACAGTCTACCTTTGGATCGAAGAAAGCAGCTGCATAATAGTGAGAAACAGTTTCGACCTCGCCCTCGTCGAGAAGAAGAGCTGCCTTGATAAGAGCCTCCCCGTAGCCGGTGGAACAGGAGTAGGCAATGTGTGCGTCTTCTGGAAGAAGACTGTAAATCTCCTGAATGGAACGGATAGCGGTCTTTAAAGGATTTCCGTTGTTGCTGCTGTAAAAAGAGTACAGAAGGGCACCGTCTTCGCCTACAAGAGCGGTTTTGGTAGTGGTGGAGCCTGCGTCAATACCCAGATAACAGTTTCCTTTATAGGAGGATAAATCTCCGGTTGCTACTTTATATGTACTCTGGCGTTTGTGGAAGCGTTCATAATCCTCTTCAGAGGAAAAAAGAGGCTCCATACGTGCAACCTCGAAATCAAGCTTGATGGAATTGCGAAGTCTGTCCTTCATATCGGTAAGAGAAATGCTTACATCTTCCTTTGCGTTCAGCGCAGAACCAATGGCTGCGAAAAGATGGGAGTTATCCGGCACAATGGTATGCTCTTCGTCAAGCTTCAGAGTGCGGATAAATGCTTTTTTAAGTTCAGACAGAAAGTGGAGAGGTCCTCCAAGGAATGCCACATGACCGCGAATAGGCTTGCCGCAGGCGAGCCCGGAAATGGTCTGGTTTACCACCGCCTGAAAGATAGATGCGGACAGGTCCTCCTTTGTTGCACCGTCGTTAATGAGGGGCTGGATATCTGTTTTGGCAAACACACCGCAGCGGGCAGCAATCGGGTAAAGAGCTTTATAATTTTTGGCATATTCATTAAGACCTGTGGCATCGCTCTGTAAAAGAGAGGCCATCTGGTCAATGAAAGAACCGGTACCGCCTGCGCAGATACCGTTCATACGCTGTTCGATATTTCCGTTTTCAAAATAAATAATTTTAGCATCTTCACCGCCGAGCTCAATGGCGACGTCTGTCTGCGGAGCCAGTTTCTGCAGGGAAGAAGAAACTGCAATGACCTCCTGTACAAACGGAACACCCAGATGATCAGCCAGAGTCAGACCGCCGGAGCCTGTGATTACAGGATGGAGGGTCATCTCTCCGTACTGCTCCCAGGCTTCCTGGAGAAGGTCTGCCAGAGTTTCCTGAATGTTGGCAAAATGACGTTTATAATCTGCAAAAAGCAGATTGTCAGCTTTATCAAGTATTGCGATTTTTACAGTGGTGGAACCAATATCTATTCCGAGTGTATAACTATTCATAAAAGTAATTTATGCCTCCTCTTTTGGGTCAAACACGCTCTGTTACTGCCCGGATAATTTGAATATAAAGGCCAGTATCGACTGATTCTTTCTTATTAATATGCAGAACGGTTTTTATCTGTACCATTATACTCTAATGCAAAAAAAATGACAATGAGAAAGATTACCAATGATTGCCGCGTTTTCTGTTGAAATTTTGTTGTTTTCAAGCTATAATAAGCAGGTTAAAAGAGAATGGAAGCAAGTGACTGTCCACAAAATTCAAGGATCGGACAGTTGCTGCATTATTACGATGAAAAGAGGATAATCAATGGCAGAGTATAAACTTCTGAAGACGGAAGGACGTGCCAAACGTGCAGAATTCCATACTGTACACGGAACGATCCAGACGCCTGTTTTTATGAATGTAGGAACGATCGCAGCGATCAAGGGTGCGGTATCTACTCAGGATTTACAGGAAATCGGCACACAGGTGGAGTTGTCCAATACCTATCACCTTCATGTGCGTCCGGGAGATAAGATTGTGAAACAGCTTGGCGGTCTTCACAAATTTATGGTCTGGGACAAACCGATCCTTACAGATTCCGGCGGATTTCAGGTGTTTTCCCTTTCCGGTCTTCGCAAAATAAAAGAAGAAGGCGTTTATTTCCGTTCCCATATTGACGGTCATAAGATTTTTATGGGACCGGAGGAAAGTATGCAGATTCAGTCCAATCTGGCATCCACTATTGCAATGGCATTTGATGAGTGTCCAAGCAGCGTGGCGGACAGGGATTATGTGCAGAAATCCGTTGACCGTACTACCCGCTGGCTGAAACGATGCAAAGCGGAAATGGCACGTCTGAACAGTCTTCCGGACACTATCAATAAAGAACAGCTTTTGTTCGGAATTAATCAGGGCGCCATTTATTCCGATATCCGTATCAATCACGCGAAAGAGATTGCGGCGCTTGATCTGGACGGATATGCCATCGGCGGTCTTGCTGTCGGTGAGACTCATGAGGAAATGTATCATATCCTTGATGAGGTTGTGCCGTATCTTCCGCAGAATAAACCGACTTACCTTATGGGTGTAGGAACGCCTGCAAACATTCTGGAGGGCGTTGAGCGCGGCGTCGATTTCTTTGACTGTGTATATCCGAGCAGGAACGGACGCCATGGTCATGTATATACCAACCGTGGAAAGATGAACCTTTTCAATGCAAAATATGAGTTGGATACCCGTCCGATTGAGGAGGGATGTCAGTGTCCGGCATGCCGTCATTACAGCAGAGCTTATATCAGACATCTTCTAAAAGCGAAAGAAATGCTGGGTATGCGTCTCTGCGTACTTCACAATCTCTATTTCTACAATCACATGATGGAAGAAATCAGAGATGCTCTTGATGCCGGAAACTTTGCAGAGTATAAAAAAATGCGTCTGGAAGGCTTCGAGGAGGGCAAAATCAACTCCAACCGATAGAATTTGTGCATATAGAATATAAAAAAAGTGAAAACTACTTGAAGTTATGACATTTTTTGTGTATGATATGCTGTAGTGCCCGGAAACGGGGCATGACTTTCCGGAAACATGAACAAGAGACTCCGGACGGTTTCGAAAGTAAGATATAGGAGGAATTGTGAAATGGACGCACAGGGCGGAATGAGCTTGGGATTTACCATTGTCTGGATGGTAGTTCTGTTTGGAATTATGTATTTTTTAATGATTCGTCCACAGAAGAAAGAGCAGAAAAGACTGCAGGCCATGTTAAATGACATGGAGGTTGGCGACAGCGTAGTTACCACAGGCGGATTCTACGGCGTAGTCATCGACATGACAGAAGAAGACGTGATCGTAGAGTTCGGAAACAACAAGAATTGCCGTATTCCTATGAGAAAACAGGCAATCGCTGAAGTAGAAAAAGCAGAGCAGGCTTCTGCCTGACCGAAAAAGAAAGCAGGTATCGTCGAAAAAAGATGATGCTTGCTTTTTTTGTCCCTGTTTATTTTTTTACGTTAATACATTAAAATTTTTCACGTTAAAAGGTTGAAATCTGAGGAGAAGTGTATTATTATATTAGCAATACCCATCTGATTGGAGGATAATAATTATGGAACATAAGATTGCATTGATCCGAGGAGACGGAATCGGACCGGAAATTGTGACAGAAGCGAAGAAAGTACTTGATAAGGTCTGTGAGAAATACAACCACAGTTTTACATACTCGGAGGTGCTGTTGGGAGGTGCATCCATAGATGTACACGGCGTACCTCTTACGGAAGAAGCCATTGCACAGGCGAAAGCCTCTGATGCAGTTCTAATGGGTTCCATCGGAGGAGATGCAAAGACTTCCCCCTGGTACAGGCTGGAGCCTTCCAGACGTCCGGAGGCAGGGCTTCTCGCAATCAGAAAAGAGCTTAATTTATTTGCCAATTTAAGACCTGCTTATCTTTACAATGAATTAAAGGAAGCTTGCCCGTTAAGAGAGGAGATTATCGGAGATGGTTTTGATATGATAATTGTCCGTGAGCTTACAGGAGGTCTTTATTTCGGAGAAAGAAAGACGACAGAGGAAAACGGCGTAAAAAAAGCCGTCGATACTTTGACATATAATGAAAATGAGATTCGCCGGATCGCAGTCAAGGCATTTGAGATTGCAGGAAAGCGAAGAAAGAAAGTGACAAGCGTAGATAAAGCCAATGTGCTCGACTCTTCCAGACTCTGGAGGAGTGTGGTGGAAGAGGTTGCGGCAGATTATCCGGATGTGACGCTGGAGCATATGCTGGTTGACAACTGTGCAATGCAGCTTGTCCGCGACCCGAAGCAGTTTGACGTTATCCTTACGGAAAACATGTTTGGAGACATTTTATCCGATGAAGCCAGCATGGTGACAGGCTCCATTGGAATGCTTTCCTCGGCAAGCTTAAATGAGACGAAATTCGGTCTTTATGAGCCAAGTCACGGTTCAGCTCCTGATATTGCAGGGCAGAATAAAGCGAATCCGATTGCAACAATTCTTTCTGCGGCTATGATGCTTCGATTCTCTCTCGATATGGATGAGGAAGCGGATGCTGTCGAAGCAGCTGTGCAGAAAGTGCTCACAGAAGGCTACAGGACCGGAGATATTATGTCGGAAGGCTGTACCTTAGTGGGAACAAAGGAAATGGGAGATTTGATTGCAGCAGCAATCTGAAGAGAATAAAGGAGAGAAGCACTATGAGAAGTGATGCAGTAAAAAAAGGAGCACAGCAGGCTCCGCATCGTTCCCTGTTTAATGCGCTGGGAATGACAAAAGAGGAAATGGAAAGACCGCTGGTCGGTATTGTCAGTTCATACAATGAAATTGTACCGGGACATATGAACCTGGATAAAATTGTGGCAGCTGTGAAGCAGGGAGTTGCCATGGCAGGCGGTACGCCGGTTGTCTTTCCGGCAATTGCGGTCTGTGACGGTATTGCAATGGGACATCTGGGAATGAAATATTCTCTGGTAACAAGAGATCTGATTGCAGATTCTACAGAAGCTATGGCTCTGGCACATCAGTTTGACGCCCTTGTTATGGTTCCAAACTGTGATAAGAACGTGCCGGGACTTCTGATGGCGGCAGCCAGAATCAATGTACCGACGATTTTTGTAAGCGGTGGTCCGATGATGGCAGGTCATATCAACGGACATAAAACAAGTCTTTCCAGTATGTTTGAGGCAGTCGGCGCTTATGCGGCTGGCAATCTCACAGAAGAAGGGCTTACAGAATACGAAAATAAGGTGTGTCCTACCTGCGGTTCCTGTTCAGGCATGTACACAGCTAACTCTATGAACTGCCTGACGGAAGCTCTGGGAATGGGACTTCAGGGAAACGGAACAATCCCGGCTGTATATTCTGAGCGAATCCGCCTTGCGAAACATGCGGGTATGCAGGTGATGGAACTTTACAGAAGAAATATCCGTCCGAGAGACATCATGACAGAGGATGCGATTCTCAATGCTCTTACTGTGGATATGGCACTTGGCTGTTCTACGAACAGTATGCTGCATCTTCCGGCGATTGCCCATGAAATCGGCATGGATTTCGATATCAGCTTTGCAAATGAAATCAGCGAAAAGACCCCGAATCTCTGTCATCTGGCCCCGGCAGGTCCGACTTACATGGAAGACCTCAATGAGGCAGGCGGCGTATACGCGGTCATGAATGAATTAAATAAACTGGGACTTCTCCACACAGACTGTATCACAGCAACCGGAAAGACAGTGGGAGAAAACATTGAAAACTGTATCAACCTGAATCCGGAAGTAATCCGTCCGGTTGAAAATCCATACAGTAAAACAGGCGGACTTGCAGTTCTTAAAGGAAATCTTGCTCCTGACGGAGGTGTTGTAAAACGTTCTGCCGTAGTAGAGGAAATGATGGTCCATGAAGGACCGGCAAGAGTTTTTGACTGTGAAGAAGATGCTATTGCAGCTATCAAGGGCGGAAAAATTGTAGCAGGAGATGTGGTAGTCATCCGCTATGAGGGACCGAAAGGCGGTCCGGGCATGAGAGAGATGCTCAATCCGACGTCTGCGATTGCGGGAATGGGTCTTGGTTCATCGGTAGCTCTTATCACAGACGGACGCTTCAGCGGCGCATCCAGAGGAGCATCCATCGGACACGTTTCTCCGGAAGCGGCAGTGGGCGGGCCGATCGCTCTGGTAGAAGAGGGAGATATTATCAGCATTAATATTCCGGAGCTGAAGCTTGAAATCAGAGTTTCAGACGAAGAAATGCAGGCGAGAAAAGAAAAATGGCAGCCTCGCCAGCCAAAAGTTACCACAGGCTATCTTGCAAGATATGCAGCTATGGTAACATCAGGAAACAGAGGAGCAATTTTAGAAGTACCAAAAGCGGAGTAAGGAGGAAAATATATGCAGCTTACAGGAGCGGAAATCATTGTTGAATGTTTAAAAGAGCAGGGTGTTGACACCGTATTTGGTTATCCGGGAGGAGCTATCCTGAATGTTTACGATGCCCTTTATAAATACAGGGATGATATTACCCATATCCTTACATCCCATGAGCAGGGTGCAGCCCATGCGGCAGACGGATATTCCAGAGCGACCGGCAAGGTGGGCGTATGTCTTGCAACAAGCGGTCCCGGAGCTACAAATCTGGTTACAGGTATTGCGACTGCTTTTATGGATTCGGTTCCGGTAGTGGCCATCACAGCCAATGTAGGAACGCCCCTTCTCGGAAAAGATTCCTTCCAGGAGGTTGATATTGCAGGTATTGTAATGCCGATTACCAAACACAGTTATATTGTAAAAGATATTACCAAGCTTGCAGACACAATCCGTAAAGCCTTCTATATTGCAAAGAGCGGCCGTCCGGGACCTGTTCTTGTGGATGTTACCAAGGATGTGACAGGAGCGCTTTATGATTATAAACCGCGTCGTCCGGCTGCGGTGACAAGAGAAATCAGCGAAGTGAGAGACGAGGATCTGGCAGCAGCTATTGAGCTGATCAAGAACGCAGAGCGTCCGTTTATCTTCAACGGCGGCGGAGCCGTGATTTCCGGTGCGCAGGATGAAATCACAGAGCTTGCGCACAGAATTCAGGCTCCTGTATGCGACAGCCTTATGGGTAAAGGCGCCTTTTCCGGTGAAGATCCGCTGTATACAGGCATGCTGGGCATGCATGGTACGAAGACATCTAATCTGGGAGTTTCCCAGTGTGATCTCCTCATTGTTTTGGGAGCAAGATTCAGCGATCGTGTAACAGGAAATGCAAAGACATTTGCAAAAAATGCCAAGATTCTTCAGATTGATGTAGATGCAGCGGAAATCAATAAAAATATTATCGTAGATGTGTCTGTTGTAGGGGATGTGAAGGAAGTTCTGAGTCGCCTTCTGGAGGAAATTCCGGCTAAGGACAATCCGGAATGGAAAGCAAAAATTCAGGATATGAAGGCAAAGTATCCATTACGATACGACCATACACAGCTTACAGGTCCGTACATCATTCAGAAGCTTTATGAGATGACCGGCGGAGACGCGATTATTACCACAGATGTAGGCCAGCACCAGATGTGGGCTGCACAATATTATAAATATAAAGAACCGAGAACCCTTCTTACCTCAGGCGGTCTGGGAACTATGGGATACGGCCTTGGGGCAGCCATCGGCGCAAAGATGGGAAGACCGGAAAAAACAGTTGTAAACATTGCAGGTGACGGATGCTTCCGTATGAATATGAATGAGATTGCTACGGCAGTCCGCACAGGCAAACAGGTGATTCAGATTATCCTCAATAATCATGTGCTCGGAATGGTTCGTCAGTGGCAGTCTCTGTTCTACGACCACAGATATTCTCATACAATTCTGGATGATGCAGTAGATTTTGTGAAAGTATCTGAGGCGATGGGGGCAAAAGCAATCCGCGTAACGAAAATGGAAGAAGTCGAACCTGCGTTGAAGGAAGCGCTGGAAACACAGGGCACAGTAGTTCTTGACTGTTGGATTGACCGTGATTTAAGCGTATTCCCGATGGTACCGGCGGGAGCAAACATCGACGACGTATTTGATGAGGAGGATATGAAGAAAGATGAATAGAGTATATAATTTTTCTGCGGGACCTGCAGTTCTTCCTGAATGTGTATTACAGGAAGTTGCAGCGGAAATGATGGATTACAATGGTACAGGAATGTCTGTGATGGAAATGAGCCACAGAAGTGCGGCTTTCCAGCAGATTATCGACGAAGCAGAACAGGATCTGCGGGATCTGATGAACATTCCGGATAATTATAAAGTGTTATTCCTTCAGGGCGGCGCTTCCCAGCAGTTTGCCATGATTCCAATGAATCTTATGAAGAACAGAGTGGCGGATTACATTGTCACAGGACAGTGGGCAAAGAAGGCATATCAGGAAGCTCAGAAATACGGAAAAGCAAACAAGATTGCATCCTCTGAGGATAAGACGTTCTCTTATATTCCGGACTGCAGCGATCTTCCGATCAGCCCTGATGCCGATTATGTTTACATTTGTGAAAACAATACCATTTACGGAACGAAGTTTAAAGAACTCCCGAATACAAAGGGGAAAGATCTGGTAGCTGACGTTTCTTCATGTTTCCTGTCCGAACCGGTGGATGTGAGCAAATATGCGATCATCTACGGTGGTGTGCAGAAAAATATCGGACCTGCAGGTATGGTTATTGCCATTGTCCGGGAAGATCTGATCACAGAAGATGTGCTTCCGGGAACACCGACCATGCTGACTTATAAGACGCATGCAGATGCAGGTTCTCTCTACAATACTCCAAACGCCTATTGCATTTATGTGTGCGGTAAGGTGTTCAAATGGCTGAAATCAATGGGCGGCCTTGAGGAGATGAAGAAACGCAACGAAGAAAAAGCGAAAATCCTTTATGACTTCCTTGACCGGAGCCGCCTTTTCAAAGGGACTGTTGTTCCGAAAGACCGTTCTCTTATGAATGTGCCTTTTGTGACAGGAGATAAGGAAATGGATGCGAAATTCGTAAAAGAAGCGGCGCAGGCAGGACTTGTGAATCTGAAAGGCCACAGAAGTGTGGGCGGTATGCGCGCAAGTATCTACAATGCAATGCCGAAAGCTGGTGTGGAAGCTCTTGTAGCATTCATGAAAAAATTCGAGGAGGAAAATGTGTAATGTATCAGTATCACTGCCTCAACCCTATAGCAGAAAAAGGTCTGAACCTTTTTGGAGAAGAATATAGAAATACAGAAGCTTCTGACGGAGCAGATGCAATTCTTGTCAGAAGTGCGAAGATGCACGATATGGAGATTCCGGAAAGTGTAGTTGCCGTAGCGCGTGCAGGCGCGGGAGTCAACAATATTCCGGTTAAAGAATATGCAGAGAAGGGAATCGTGGTCTTCAATACGCCGGGAGCAAATGCTAACGGCGTAAAAGAGCTGGTTCTTGCAGGTATGCTTCTTGCTTCCCGAGATATCGTCGGGGGCATTGAGTGGGTAGAAAAAGAGAAAGACCGTGAGGATATCGACAAGCTTGCAGAGAAGCAGAAGAAGCAGTTTGCAGGCTGTGAGATTATGGGGAAAAAGCTGGGTATCATCGGACTTGGCGCTATCGGAGCCATGGTTGCCAATGCGGCGTCCGGTCTTGGCATGGATGTTTATGGATATGATCCGTATATCTCCATTGATGCAGCATGGAATCTTTCCCGTACTATCAAACACAGCAAGAGCCTGGATGAAATTTATACGCAGTGCGATTATATCACAATCCATGTTCCTCTCCTGGACAGTACAAAAGAAATGATTAATGCGGAAGCTTTTCGCAAAATGAAAGACGGAGTGGTTCTTCTGAACTTTGCCCGTGACCTTTTGGTGGATGAAAACGCATTGATTGAAGCTCTGGAAAGCGGAAAAGTAAAGAAATATGTAACAGATTTTGCAAATCATACCGTAGCAGGAAGAGAGGGAATTCTGGTAACGCCGCATCTGGGCGCATCCACTGAGGAATCGGAGGAAAACTGTGCAGTGATGGCGGTGAAAGAACTGAAAGATTTCCTGGAAAACGGAAACATTAAAAACTCTGTAAACTTCCCAAACTGTGATATGGGTACCTGTGTGGCAGTGGGGCGTATTGCCATTACGCACAGAAATATCCCGAACATGATCAGTCAGCTGACAAATGTCCTCGGTTCAGAAGGGGTAAATATCGCCGACATGACCAATAAGAGTAAAGGTGAGTATGCCTATACGCTGCTTGATCTGGAAAGTACGGCATCCAAAGAAGCGCTGGAAGCGCTGAAAGCCATTGAAGGGGTAGCGAAAGTGCGTGTAATAAAATAAAAAAGGAATCTTCATATATAAAAACTCCTGTCGGACTCGAAATTCCGGCAGGAGTTTTCTTTGCAAAAAAATTCTGTAAAAAAGAGAACAGTCAGAGTTATCTTCCGCGGGAAGCCTTGAATTCCTCTACTTCCTCACGGGTAGACATGACGCGCAGAGCTCCCTTGCGTGTGGTGATCAGGGAAGCCGCTGCATTGGCGAAGGTTAAAAGCTCGTACAGATTCTCATCTGTCAGATTATCAAGACCGTGTTCCAGCACATAATTTAAGGAGCTTGCACAGAAAGTATCGCCTGCGCCTGTAGTCTCGATGGTGTTTTCCTGAAGGAACGGAGCAGATTCTACGCGCAGATCTTTATAGTACGCGCGGCTTCCTTCTTTGCCCATAGTGATAAGGACAAGAGGGATGTTATATTTTTCGCGGATAATGGCAGCACCTTTATCGTAATCTGTGGTTCCGAACAGGAATTCTACTTCGTTGTCGGAAATTTTCAGGATGTCACATTTGGTGAGGCCATATTCGATTTCTTTACGTGCATCGTCCAGAGACTTCCACAGAGGAGGGCGAAGGTTCGGGTCAAAGCTTACGATACATCCGGCTTCCTTTGCCACTTCGATAGCATGGCGTGTCGCCTCTCTGACACCCTCGTGAGTGGAAGAGAGAGTTCCGAAATGGAAAATGCGGGAATCGCGGATCAGGTCTTCCTGAATCTCTTCTTTTGTAAGCATCATATCAGCGCCCGGATTACGATAAAAGGAAAAATCTCTGTCTCCATCCGGATAAGTATGTACAAATGCAAGTGTAGTATGTACTTCGTCGTCCATAATCAGGTTGCGGGTATCGATTCCCACTTCCTCTACAGCGTTTTTTAACTGTTCACCGAACATATCTTTACCGACTTTTCCAATGAAGGCGGTTTTTTTACCGAGTTTTTCGAGCATGGCAAGAACGTTGCAGGGTGCTCCGCCCGGATTGGCTTCCATAATCGGATTTCCCTGTGCGCTCATTCCGTTTTCTGTAAAGTCGATCAGTAATTCCCCTAAGGCAGTTACGTCATAGGATTTATTTCCCATAGTTTCAAGTCCTCCTGATTTCGTTTTTTCAGACTCACAATAAGCCTAATTATAATTCCACTTTATCTTAGTAAAGAGTATTTGTCAAATACATTTTTTTGTATTTTTTCTATTTTTTGTGGTAATTTCTTTATTTTTAAAAATAAAAATGGTAAAATAGAAAAAAATAAGGCGATTTTGATATTATTCACAGCGCATGAGCGGTGTGGAGGATAACACTGTTCAGACAGGAGGAAAAGAGCATGGACGAGAAATTATATAATCTTATGAACTGGCCCAGGATCGAGGACGTTGTATATTGTGAGGAGAGCGCGCCGAGAGATGTAATGGGACCTTCTCTGACACAGGAGGGCGTGATCGTGCAGGGATTTTTTCCGGATGCGGAAGCAGTTTCAGTTGTAACAGGTGGAAAAACATATGCCTGCGAACTTGAGGATGAAGCAGGCTATTATGCGGTACTTTTGCCGAGACGGAAAATTCCGGAATATAAATTCAGAGTGACAAAGAACGGAGAAACAAAGGAATTCTATGATCCGTATGCATTTCTGGGGCAGATAACCGAAGATGAGGAGAAGGCTTTCTGCGCAGGTGTGTATTATGAAGCATACGAAAAAATGGGAGCTCATCCTATGGAAATCAATGGGGTGAAAGGTACTTATTTCGCAGTATGGGCGCCAAATGCGGTACGTGTCAGTGTCGTGGGCGATTTCAACAACTGGGACGGACGCACGCTGATGATGCACAGAATGCCGATGTCGGGAATCTATGAGCTCTTTGTGCCGGGTGTGGGCGCAGGCGATATTTACAAATATGAAATAAAGACAAAAGACGGGGGAATCCTCCTGAAAGCAGACCCTTATGCGGCGCAGGCGCAGCAGCCTCCGTGTACGGCTTCTGTGGTGGCGGACGTGGACAGCTTCCGGTGGAATGACGAAGACTGGATGAGCAGCAGATGCAGATTTGCAGACAAAAAGCAGCCGGTTTCCATTTATGAGACAAGCCTCGGACAGTGGTCTTCTGCGGAAGAACTTGTGGATTTTCTCACAGAGACCGGGTATACCCATGTAGAATTTCTTCCTGTTATGGAATATCTGGAAGAGGAAACAAACGGATATTCAACCTCTGCTTATTTTGCGGTAACCTCCAGATTCGGCGAACCGGAGGATTTCCGTGCGCTTGTGGATACACTTCATCAGGCGGGAATCGGTGTGATTCTTGACTGGACACCTGCACAGTTTCCGAGATATGAAGGCGGACTTGAAAGATTTGACGGTACTCCTCTTTATGAGCAGCCGGATGAATCCGGTAAAGTACATCCGTTCTGGGGAACGCTTCTGTACAATTACGCAAGCCCGATGGTGAAAGATTTCCTGATTTCCAATGCCTGCTATTGGCTGGAGGTTTACCATGCGGACGGTCTGCGTATGGATGATGTAGATGCGATGCTGTATCTTGATTATGGCAGGAATCCGGGCGAGTGGATGCCGAATCTTTACGGTACAAATGAGAACCTTCATGCAGTAGAATTTCTGAAGCACTTAAACTCCATTGTGAAAAAGAGAAATCCGGGTGTAATACTGATTGCACAGGAAGATGGTCTGTGGCCGGAGCTTACAGGCTCTGTGGAGGATGACCACATTGGTTTCGATTACAAATGGAGCGGCGGTTGGACAAAAGATTTTCTGGATTATCTCGGAGAGACGCCGCAGGAGAGAAAGAACAGTCATGACAGGCTGACGCTGTCCATGCTTTATGCTTACTGCGAGCGTTTTGTACTGACTCTTGGGCGCAGAGATGTGGGAACATCTTTTGAAGAGTTTATGGACAGGATACCGGGAGATGAGGCGCAGAAATTTGCTCAGATAAGAGAGGCTTATACTTATATGATGCTTCATCCGGGATGTAAGATGATGGCTCCGGAACCGGGAATGCCGGAAGGATTAAAGGCATGTATTCACGACCTGAATGAGCTTTATAAGGCGAATCAGGCTCTTTATACAAGCGATGATAAATATGATGGCTTCGAGTGGATACAGCTTATGAAATATGAAGAAAACGTGATTTCTTTCCTGAGAAAAGACACCGAAACAGGAGAAACGCTTCTTGCAGTGTGCAATTTCTCGGATAAAGTTTATGAGGCCTATCGGTCAGGCGTTCCGTTCTATGGCAAATATAAAGAAATCTTCAACAGTGACGATAAGAAATACGGCGGTGCAGGCGTAAAGAATCCGCGAATGAAAACCTCCAGAAAAGAAGAGTGCGATGAGAGAGAAAACTCCCTCACATTCCGTCTCCCGGCATTTGGCGCAGTGATTTTCAGCTGCACACCGGCAGAGGAGAAGAAGGCGGTAAAAAAGAAAGAAAAATAAAAAATTGCTTGATTTTTTTTCAAAATAATGTATAATATCCCTTGTGTGTGACACAAGCTGAAATAGCTCAGTCGGTAGAGCACTTCACTCGTAATGAAGGGGTCGTGGGTTCAAGTCCCATTTTCAGCTTAGGTGGATATTGTGGAACCGTCATTCCTCCGGGAATGGCGGTTCTTTTGACAAGGAGATGATGAGATGGCTGATTTATGCATATTAACACCGAACAGGACTGGCGCGTACAGGAGTGCGCGCAGACTGGATGGAGAAAGACGGACCCAACATTACAATTATCGGAGAAATGGACGCTATCGGATGCAAAAACCATCCGATGGCTGATTCCCATAGCCACACAGCACATGCATGCGGACACCACGCACAGATTGCAGCCATGATTGGCGCATCATTGGCACTGGCCGATGAAGAAGTGAAAGCTTCTCTGTCCGGGTCCGTATCTTTTTTTGCTGTTCCGGCGGAAGAATACATAGATGCGGACAAGCGTCCGGCTCTGCAAAAAGAAGGAATCGAATTTTCGGGTTATGGAGAAAAAATTTCCGGAGGTAAAAAAATATGAAGACATCACTGGAATTAAAAAATATAAAAAAGAGTTTTACACAGGATGAGGGAGTCTTAAAGGGCATCAGTCTGTCTATTGCAGAAGGGGAATTTATCACCTTTCTGGGAGCATCGGGCTGTGGCAAGACCACGACACTTCGAATCATTGCAGGTCTTGAAACACCGGACGAAGGAAGCGTTTTCCTGGATGGCAAAGACGTAACAAAGCTGGAGCCGAATCTGAGAGATGTAAATACGGTATTTCAGAATTATGCCCTTTTTCCTCATATGAATGTAGAAGAAAATATCG
>Scooby_p1__coassemble_355_pt1 | contig 26717 bp, 30 predicted proteins | sample Scooby_p1__metabat2_low_PE_018 | metagenome-assembled genome bin Scooby_p1 | reverse complement strand
TGTAGCAACGGGTGCGGAAAATATATCGTAAGCAACTATCTGCTTTTCGTTCCACGGCGACTCCCCAGCCAGTGAACACTTGACGCATAAATTCCTACTTCGCTATTATTTATTTAAGCCGATTATATCACATATCATCAGAATTACAATATAATATATGATAATTTTTTCACAAATTTTTCATGTATTTTTTATACATTTCCTCCAAAAACTTCTGTTCGGCAACTTATTTGAAATATTTTCACTTCAATTTATCCGAAGAAACCAAAAAAGATTATTTTCCCCTGTTTTTTATTGAAAATCCACCACCGTTTTTGTACAATATAATTTAGGCGGATTTTTAATCCCCCTCTGTTACCTAAAATGCCAAATTCTGCCGTTCTATCTGCGAAATGCATATACTTATCTTTTTTTCATATAATAACCCTGAAGCCAATATGTTATCTTAAACACACAGGGAGAAAAAAATGAGACAATTTTCGCATAATTCCCCGGCAGATTCCTACAATGTTCATTATGACAACTATATGGATACTGCCGCAGATACAGAGTGTACGGGACTTATATACCGGGCTGCAGAAAATCTGGAGGAATGGGAAAATTACAAGGATATCCTTAATTTCATTCCCGCCTCTCCCGGCAGTTATTCCTTTGCTATATCGGAGGAAAAAGATTGAAAATAAAAAAATTACTGGCCGTGTGCATTTGTGCCGGCATGACTGCAGCTCTTTGCGGCTGCAGTCTTGGAAATATGCTTGAGAAATTCACCTCTACCGGAGACCTGTCAGCCGAAGCCCCCACTTCAGAAGAAACTCCCACAGCACCCGGAGAACGTGTCTATATAGACGAACTTACTGGCAAACTTGATAATTTTACCGGAAGTGCCCTCACTTTATCAGTTGACGATGCCTCCTATATATTCGATGTATCTCAGGCTGCTCTTGAATGTAAGGCAGGCATGATTGCCGGAGATGAGATCAGCGTCATCTACGAAGGCAAGCTGGAAACTACCGATACCAGTATGGTAAAAGCTCTGAAAGTTGTAGATAACTTTCATAAAAAGGCAAAACTGAAAACACATAAACTCTATGGAATGGTACAAAAGCTGACCCCAAACACCATAACTGTTAAATCTGATAAAGGCATCACTGCCACATATCCCATCACCGGAACAGCCCAATATTATCAGGGCGGACTAAAAAAAGGCAACTGGGTTTATCTTAAATTCAGAGGAAACGCTCCCTCCGAAAAGGTTAACGCATCTTCTGATTTAAATACCAGCCCTCTGAAAGTATTAAGCATTTCAGATTCTGAAGATTTCAGCGCCAAAAAAGGGATTCCTTCGCCCACTCCGTCAGCAGACGAAAACATCAAGGAATTTCGAGCCGAAATACAGACTGTAGACACTAATGTCCTGCAGATTATCCCAAATGGAAAAAGCGCAATCATGAACCTTGATCTGGCATCCTCCCCTGTATATTTCAGTGGTGGAATCTCTCCTGGCGCCAGCATTACCGTTACATATACAGGCGAACTTAAAGAAGATACACTGGCTGGAATCACTATCCTCTCAGTCACAGGAGATAATCCAAAAAATCTGAGCAAACGTCATATTTCTTTCTCAGTTACCGGAACTGTAATCGGAACCACTGCAAATACTGTGACTACCCGAACATCCGATGGAGTCATGGCAATTTTCCGTACAGACAATGCTTCCGATATTTCCACCGGAGGTCTGGCAGAAGGATCCGGCGTACGCATCACATTTGACCCCTCTAAATCTGTCACTTCCAATATCTATGAAGCCCTACAGATCACAGACGCCTGACGCGCTCCAGATTCACTCCGTTACTGTCGGCGCATAAAAGACATCCGCCGGATGTCTTGCGCCCTCTTGGAGCGTATATCAGATGAGGATTGAGCTTCTGCTGAAATCAGCAAATGCATATCAGCTATGTTTAAATCGTTTTTTTATTTCTGTTTCACCATTTTTCAGCCATTCACGAACCTCTTCGTTATCCCCAAGAATATTGAGAAACGCCTGATATTCGTCCTGAATCCCTTTTCCATGAGGTACCATATAAGCGCCGCCATCGCTCCCAAGGGCAACTTTTGCGCCCATTTTGTAGGCAAGCTTTACATTTTCTTCTCCCTTTTTAATAATGGGAAGAAGCGTTTCATCCTCAAATCTTCCGCATCCCTTCAGATTACGCACTGTAACAAGGGTGGGAACCCAGACTGTATCACTGTCCGCAAGCATGGAAACTGTTTCCGCATCCATGTAATTGCCATGCTCCACACTGTCTGCGCCTGCCTCTATCGCAGCTCGTACCCCGTAAACGCCATTGGTGTGACTCATTACTGCGAATCCCTCCTCATGGGCAATATGAACCATTTCTTTTACTTCTATCCCATCAAGAGGCGGTCCGGTAATTGACCCATGATTTGAAAAATCCAGCAGACCGGTTGTCATAATCTTTATAAAATCTGCGCCTTCTTCCTTCGCCTCCTGCACTCTGATATGAAATTCCTTTAAATCTGTAAAACTTTTCCCTACAATTGAGCCATAACAGCCTTCTTTATGAATCGCAAACACAGGAGTTCTGTAATCAATCCCATATTCAGGAGCAATTTCCTTCGCCCGCGCAGAAACACCAAGCGCGTCTCCTCCGTCACGGACAAATTTCACACCACTGTCTGCATACCGCCTAAAACATCTGTGTATTGCTTCTTCATTTATATTCTCTCTGTGAAGGTCTACCGCATGACGGTAATTAATTCCATCCATGATTATATGCGCATGACACTCACCAAACATTTTTGATAAACTCCCGGATTTCTTCCTCTGACGCCTGCACGGAACCCTGGACAAAAAATGGCTTTCCGCCGCCTCTTCCATTTAATGCAGCATTCATTTCTTTTGTAAAGGAACGCAAATCACCGTCGCACTCGCCAATTGCATATTTATAGCTTCCGTCTGCATTTTTGGAAAATACCGCGCATCTTCCCTTACATGTATTCATAACTGCATCTGTCAGTTTGCGGACACTGTCCGCCTCCATTCCTTCTTTGAAAAGAAGCACATTTCCCGCATTCTCCCATTTTTTTGCCTCTGCAGCATACATTTCTTCTTCATACCGCAGAACGATCCCCTTTAATCTGAAATTCTCCTCCTGCATTCTTGCCACTGCCTCTGCAGTCCTGTCCGGCTTTGCAGAAAGCTGCACAGACACCTTATGATTCTGTTCACCGACCATATTCAGATAGTCGAGAACTCTTTTTCCACAAAGCATTTCCATACGGACACCTTCCCTGAATTTCACCACAGAAAGGAGTTTTACCATGCCTATTTCTCCTGTGTGAGATACGTGTGTTCCGCAGCAGGCGCAGAGATCCGCTCCCGGAAAACGCACAATACGCACCTTTCCGGTAAGTTCTTTTTTACTTCTATATGGCAGCTCTTCCAGTTCCTCAGCCGTGGGATACGTAATTTCCACTTCACTGTTTTCCCATATTTTTTGATTCACTTTCTGCTCGATTTCCTCCATCTGAACTTCTGTCAGAGGCCCGTTAAAATCTATCGTAATCACATCGCTTCCCATATGAAAGCCCACATTGTCATAGCCATATTTCTCATGAATCAGACCACTTACAATATGCTCTCCCGAATGCTGCTGCATCAGATCGAAGCGGTGTTCCCAGTTAATCTTTCCGACAACTGTCTCACCTGTTTTCAGCGGTTTGTCTGTATAGTGAAGGAGCTCTCCATCTTTTTCGTGAACTTCACTGACTCTCGCATCTCCCAGTGTCCCGTAATCGCTCGGCTGACCGCCGCCTTCCGGATAAAAAGCGCTCTCGTCAAGAATCACACGATATCCCTTTTTCTCTTCTCTGCATTCCATAACAGTAGCCGTAAATTCTTTTGTATATACATCCTCGTAATATAAACGTCTTGTTTCAATCATTGTCTTTTCCTCTTTCTTTTCACTGAAAAGCTTTGCAAACACCTATTCTTTTTCTTCACAAAGCAGTCTCTACGGGACAGTATAGAACAAACACCACTCATACGCAATACAGAAAACCGCTTATCTGTTTCTGCTTTAGACAAGAAATATAAATACTTTTTTTATTTTTGAAGACATCTGTTCATAAGATACGTTATAATAAGTGAGCAGGAATGGAAAGGGGCTGATAACATTACACAGAAAGAATATCTGGAATATTTAATAGACCAATACCAAAATTTAATATTTTCCATATGCCAGAAATCCGTCGGCAATCCCTTTGATGCCGAGGATCTGACCCAGGAAGTATTCCTGTCAGCCTACAAAAATCTTTCCCGCTTCGATGGCAAATACGAAAAAGCATGGCTAAGCAAGATTGCTGTCCGGAAATGTCTGGATTTCCTGAAAGCAGCGGGCAGGCGCACTGTTCCCACGGAAGACGTTTACTTCTCACAGCTCCCGGATACACACGGTTCCCCGGAAGATACCTATCTTCTCACAGCCTCAGACGAGCGTGTACATTTCCTGTGTGAACAATTAAAAACCCCTTACAGGGAAGTTGCTCTGGCTCATTTCTGTGAAGAATTATCCGTCCCGGAAATTGCAGGAAAAACAAACAAAAATCCCAAAACCATTCAAACACAACTCTATCGAGCCCGGTCTATGTTAAAAAAAATGCTGGAAAGGAGCGATTAGATGCACATACATAAAGAAGAACTGGATTCTTTCGAAAACAACTCTTTAAATAGTCAGGACATGATTGCTTTTCTGGAACATCTTGATACCTGCGATTTCTGTCTGGAACAACTTATTCAGGAAGAAAGTGTTAACAGCATCCAGGCTCCTGCATATTTAAAGAAACAAATTATGAAAAAAGCGGCATCTCCAGAAATACAGGCATCAAAAGCTGCTGCTGCCGCATCCTGTAGAATGCGGCTGTTTTATCACGGACTTCAAACAGCCTTCGGAATAATGGCTGCTTTGTTCCTTTTATTATGCAGTGGGAATATTGATTTATCAATCCGGCATCAGAATCCCCCTGTACCAATAGAATGTGTCCGGGAGCCGGAAACTCCGGAACACAGAAATCAGCTCTATGATTTCACACGCAGCATTGGAATTGAAATCTCAAAGAGCACAGATGCATTCACAAAATATCTGAATGAAATTTCAAATAAAATATTAAACGGAGGCAAGTAATATGCAAAAACAGAAAAAAGGATTTTGGCTTTTCATTTTTTCACTGATTCCCGGTGCCGGAGAAATGTACATGGGATTTAAAAAACAGGGATTGAGTATCATGCTTCTTTTTTATTCCCTTTTCGCCATTGGCGCAAGTACAGGAATGGACTGGATTATTATGTTTTTCCCAATCGTATGGTTCTATAGCTTCTTTAATGTACACAACCTGAAATCACTGTCAGAAGAAGAATTCTATTCCGTTGAAGACAATTATATCCTTCATCTGGATGAATTCCTTGGAAACACAAGCGTAATTCTCACTAAATACCGCCTTGTTGCCGCAATCCTTATGATTACTTTCGGAGCATCCATTCTGTGGAGCGGGCTTTCCGATGCTCTGTACTGGGTTCTCCCTCACGGACTGGCAAATCTGCTGAACAGTATCGGATATATGCTTCCACAGCTTGTACTTGCAGTGTGCATCATCCTCGGAGGAGTTTATCTTCTGAAACACAAAAAAGAAACAGAAACTTCACAGGCAGACGACCTCAAGGACGAACATTTCTGGCAGCCGTATCGCCCTCATGCAGAAGTAGAAGAAGCAGCTTCCAAAATTACGCCTGCGGTTGAAGCAGAAACTATTGTTGAAGCCAATACCACAGTAACTGAACCTGAGGAGTCTCAGGAAAACAAAGAAAATTAAATTCATTCATATAAAGACAGCTCCCCTGCCAAAATCATCTGCGGGAAGCTGTCTTTTTTATTTCTTTTATTTGTCTTTTATAATCTTTATATCGAGATACTGACTTCGCCAAAAGACAGTACCGATTCTTTTCCATTTGTTTCTTTCACAAGTAATCTTCCATCCGGACATATAGACATGGCAAATGCCCTGCGCGTACGTGTTCCATCTTCAATGGTAATCGTATGCCCGGGAATTATATTATTTTCCACATATTCGCTGGACAGCTTAAGATCCTCTGTCTCTGCAAGCAATTCATTCACAACAGATGCGATCAGTTGATTTCTGTCCACTGTCTCTGCCTCTTTCTCTGAAGCAAACAATCCTCCTGCAATCTCCTCCAGCTCTTCCGGAAAATTCTCTGAATTTCTGTAGAGATTCATTCCAATCCCCACAACTGCAAATTCAATTTCTCCGCTCTCAAAATCTGTAACTGCTTCCGTAAGAATCCCGCAAACCTTTTTGCCTCTGTAAAACAGGTCGTTCACCCATTTAATATCCAGAGAAATACCACAAAGCCTGCTTACTGCTCTGTAAACGGCCGTAGCCGCCGCCGTAGTAAGCAAAAGATTATCTTTCAGAGTTCCCTTCGGTTCCAGCACTACGCTGAAATAGAGTCCTGAATCCGCAGGCGAATAAAATTTCCTTCCTCTGCGCCCACGCCCCTCACTCTGACTTCTTGCCACCACAAAAGAGCCGTGCCCTGCCAGACCTCCTATTGCCATTTTCTTCGCAGCCTGATTCGTAGACCCGACTTCATTATAAACCTGCACTACCGCTTTCTGATTGTCCAGATACGGTCGAATTCCTTCTGCCGATATTCTGTTTGTATCCCTCGCAAGAGTGTATCCCCTGTTCGGTCCGGCTTCAATACGGTATCCTTCTTCCCGAAGAGATTTCACAGCCTTCCACACCGCAGCTCTGGTACAGCCCAGCTGTCCTGCAATCGCCTCTCCAGATATCACTTCTCCCTTATGCTGTTCAAACAGTTCTAAAATCTTTGATTTAACCGTCATTTCTTACTTTCATCTCCAAACCTGACACATATCACTCACTTATATTTTTTCAGCGCGTTCTCCAAAAACATCTGGTATTCCTTCCTGACACCTGACGGCGAAATAATTTCCGCCCCATCTCCAAGCCCTGCAAGCCAGCCAAAGAACTGACTGCTCACGCTTACACGCACCAGAGTTGTAAAATGTCGGTCATCTTTCTTATAAATCATCACCTCTGTTCCAAAATGATCAATAATAACTCCCACATAGCGATTCTCAAACTCCAGGCACAGGGTCTCTTCCTTTCCTCCAAACATTCCAAATGTTCTTGCCGAAAACTGAGCTGCATCAAAATTACGGAACAGCTCTTCTCCGTTTCTGGAGTTCTTCTCCACATTAATTTTCAGCATCTTATCTACCCGGTAATGTTTTACAACTCCTGTCTTCTCATCCAGACCTACCAGATAATAATTCTCATCTTTCCAAAGCATTTCCCATGGACTTACCACGTATCTTGCTCCGTTCCTTCGAAGACGCATCTCTTTGGAAACTGTCCATTCATAATACTGAAAGCTAATCTGCCGGTTATCTGAAAGAGCCTCATAAATCTTATCAATATTGTAATAAATACTCTCATTGGCAGTTTTAATGCGATTTCCTGCACTCATCTGTTTCTGAAGCCGCCTCGCATCATGGACGCTGACAAGCCTCTCCAGCTTGCGGATAAGCTGACTGGATTTCCGACTGGTTATGAATCTCGAAGACTGCACCGCGTCTATGAGAATCTTAAGTTCTGCAACTTCAAATTCTCTTCCTGCCAGATAAAATCCTGACGGCCTCTCTCTTCGATTCACAATATCCATTCCGAAAATCCTCAGTGTTTCAATATCATCATAAACTGTTTTTCGTTCCACACTGATGCCGAATTCTCCCAGATATTCTATGATTCCCTTTACTGTTATGGGGTTTCTTTCATCCGTTTTTTCCGTAAACATCTGCATCAGGTATAGAATTTTCATTTTTTGTCCAAAAGACTTTGCCACATCTGCCCCTTCTTTTTCTGCCGCCCCACTGACGGAGGATTACTTATCTGTCAAACCTGCTACTACTCCAAAATATAATACCATAAAGGCAAAGAGAAGGGCAATACCATCCATACTATGAAAATCAATATTAAAAATCATAGCGCCGACAATCATGATCTCTATTGTAACTGCAACCCCCAGAATTACGGCCATAGTACGGGACAACTTCCTGCTTCCTCCCGAAATCTTCGTAGTCTTACCATGGCAATCGGAATAATCTGTAAGTACAATCACCTTATCATTTCTCATATTTCCTTCTGTATTCCACATCTTTCTTTCCTCCCACAGTGAATATTGAATCGAACATATTTTCCGAACACATTTTCTGTATAGTGCTATCATACCTCATATATAGTACAATAAAACGGGATAAATCAAGATTCACAGAACATTTGTTTATAAAAAATCTCCCGTATGCATATTATACATACGAGAGACTTCCAATTATCAACTTCACATAAACTGTGAAAATACAGATGCTGCAATCACTGTCAAAAGACCTGCAACAGCAATGGCAAGGCTGCTCATTGCGCCCTCAACCTGTCCAAGTTCCATTGCCTTCGCAGTTCCCACCGCATGAGCAGACGTTCCTATTGCAAGACCTCTGGCAACCGGATCTTCTATATGTGCCATTTTGAGAACTGCCTCTGCAATCATATTTCCAAGAACACCTGTAATAATAATTACAGCCACAGTAATTGTCACGATACCGCCGAGTTCCTCTGAAATTCCCATTCCGATAGCTGTTGTAATCGATTTAGGCAAAAGCGTTACATATTCCTCATGGGACAGTCCGAAGAGCTTTGCCAGAAGAAATACACTGACTCCGCTTGCAAGAACCCCTGAAACAATACCTGCCGCAACTGCTTTTATGTTCTTTTTCAGCAAAGCAAGCTGCTGATATAAGGGAACAGCCAGACAGACTGTTGCCGGAGTCATAAGATAACTTATGTATTTTCCACCTTCATTGTAAGTATCATAATCCACATCCATTACCACCAGTACCCCCATTACACAGAGTATGGCAATCAGAAGCGGATTAAAAATTGCAAGTCTGAATTTTCTCTTGAGAATCAGTCCCAGTTCATATGCAAGAAGACTGATTACCGCACCGAAAAACACAGAATTCTCTATTAATTTAGCCATGATTTTCTCCCTTCTTATTCTTGCGTATCACAGCCTGCGTTACCCATCCCGTCACAACCATAACGAACACAGTAGTAACCGCAATAATCACTGAAATCGGCATCCAGACCGGCTTCAAATCTCCCCATGCGGTCAAAAGTCCGACGCCTGCCGGAATAAACATAACAGGCATGATTTCTATTAAAAAATCTGCGGTTTCTTTCACCTGCTCCAACTTCAGAATACCGCTTATCAAAGCTGCCAGCATCAAAATCACTCCATAAACACTTGCCGGAATCGGCAGCGGAAGAATGGCATACAGCCCTTCTCCCAGCGCCGAAATCAGCAAAATAATCAAAAACTGTTTTACATATTTCATTTTATTTCTTTCATGTCCTCCCTGTTCCTCAGGCTCAGTCGCCTGTGCCATATCTTTCTTCTGCCAAATCCAGATATTCCTGTGTTTCTTCCAGATCAGCCCGCCGTACTCTCTGCATCTTTGTCACATCTGTATACTGTCCCGGATCAGCCCTTGTCATAATTCCGCTTCCGTATATTTTGACAACATCTCCTATCTCAAGTACATCGCCCTCAATCAGCTTTCCGTTTCTGTTGTAAATTCCTTCTTCCGGTATCTCCGCTGTAAAAAAAGCGCCATTTTCAATATCAGCAAACAGCGGCATTTTCAGAAATTCCCCTGTTTCCAGATAAATTGCCGTAAGCGCCTCTGCCTCTGCGCGGGCTTCCTCTTCCTTCACTTTCTCCGCATCCTTTCCCACCATTCTCCAGAAAGAACCGCCGACAACAGCAAAAATAAGAATAAAAAGCGCCATGCCAATAATCATTTTCCAGTCTGGTTTTTCTTCTTTTTTATTTTCCAAACATGAATACCTTCTTTCTGTTTTTATTCTTCAAAATCAAAGCCTTCTCTCTTCTTCAACGACAATTTTCTCAACAGAATATTTCCCGTTATCCACTGTCATAATCACCATAGATGTCTCTCCTCCGAATCGCTGATAACCGCAGCTTCCGGGATTTAACCACAGTCTTTCATCTATAATCTCATTAAAATACCTGTGTGTATGACCAAAAATCACTACGTCTGTATCTCCAAGATTTCTTGCCACATCCGCCTTATCGTGAACCAGAAAAAACTTCACGCCTTCTATGGCAAAAGTAAGACTTCTCTGAAGTTTTCTTGCCCAGAAATCATTATTTCCCTTCACTGCATAAATAGTAGCCAGCGGCTGAATCGCCTCAAGAATTTCTTCCCTGTCAAAATCTCCTGCATGAATAATACAGTCACAGGTTTCCAGAATCTCCATTACATTTAAGCGCAAAAGACCATGTGTATCTGATATAATACCAATTTTTTTGCTCATATTTTCCTCCCGGTATATCTGAATTTAATACGTGATTTTTCCGTATTCTCCATCATATCCTGCTGTTTTTTTCACTTCTCCTGCCCTTATTTTTCCGATTGCGCCGGCAATATCTTCGCCAAATGATACCGCAATATCTTCCACAGGAACCTGACGCAGAATTTCAAATTCTGCCCCCAGCTTTTTCAGCATTTCTTCGTAACAGCTCTGTACTTTTTTGCTCGCAGTTCCATATCCCATACAGGATGAAATCACTTCCGACAAAGGGACAAGACTTTCAAACTTCTTCGCCCTTTCTTTCACGTATCCTGCCTTACGGTCTGCAAGCTGTTCAATTCTGTGCCCGACTCCCATTGTCAGCTTTTTACCGCACACAGGACAGATTCCATCACACGCTTCAGCCTCCTCAGGACTTAGGCACACACCGCATTTACGATGCCCGTCATAATGATACTTTCCTTCTTCCGGAAAAAATTCCACCGTTCCAAGAAGCCCTTCTCCCTTCTGTATCGCATTATAAAGTCCCGCGTATGACAAATCCGTATCCAGAAGATTTGCTTCTCTCCCAAGCTTAGGAGGCGAATGCGCGTCCGAATTGGACAAGAGCTGATATCTGTCAAGGGCTGAAACCCTCCAGTTCATAGGAGGATCCGAAGACAGTCCTGTTTCCAGAGCATGTATATAAGGGGTCAGATCTTCGAAACACTCTTCTATGGAATCAAATCCTGATTTCTCTCCAAGTACGGAAAAGTGAGGCGTCCATATATGAGCCGGAATAAAGATACCTTCCGGAGCAATATCCAGCATCATTTCAAGCAAATCCCTGCTGTCAAGTCCAAGAATCGGTCTTCCGTCCGAATGTATATTTCCGATTTTTTCCAATCCGGACGCAAACCTTTCTGCAGCCTCAAACCCGGGCAGAATAATCACATGATGCGCCTTTCTTGTTTTTCCATTCTTCTTATAAATACAGCTTATCTCTCCGGAAACCACAAATCTTACAGTGGATTCCCCCATATGAAAGGCTTCCGGAGCAATCCTTTCATCTTTAAGCTTATAAAATCCATCCCCTGTAGAAATCAGACTTTCCTTTAATTCTTCTCTCCATTTTTTATGGGTAAAATCTCCTGTTCCCAGAATAGAAATTCCCTTTTTTCTCGCCCACGAATCCAGATTTTCAGGCGTTCCGTCTTTGCTTGTCGCCATAGAATATCTGGAATGGATATGCAGATCTGCAATTGCCTTCACCCGATATCACCTCATATTTTCATCCAGCATTTTTACCAGAATCTCTACTTTCTGCGCAGTATCTTTATTCTCATAAGGTATTCTGTCCGCAATACGGCGATTATAATTATTTTCTTTGATAATCTCATAGGTTTCCCTGAAATTCACATCAAAATACTGCGCCAGATAAGAAATCCAGTAATCCATTTTTGTCTTTCTGTCTGCAGATAGAACTGACTCCCTGTTTAAACAGTATTCCCATACTTTCGGAGAAATTTTCTCTCTTCCCACTTCTTCGGCAGTTTCTCCCAGAAGAATCTCCAAAGATTCCTCCAGTTTCACACGACAGTTATCCAGCTTATCTGCATCCCGTATCAGCCGGGCATGAAGAAGTGTTCTTTCATCTGTTACTCCCTCCAGCCTGAAATCACTGTGCTTTGCAATTGCCTCGCAAATCAGACTGTCGTAAGTATCTTCTTTTAAAAATTTCCGAATCATTTTCTTCTTTCCGAAGAGTAGCCCTGCCCCAAAAGCCGCATGATTCATCGTTTCCGGCTGAAAACTGTCGTACCTTTTTAATTGCTCAAAACGCCCTATATCGTGAAGCAGAGCAATAAGCTGTGCAAGCTCTCTGTCCTCTCCGGAAAGCTTCATTCGCTCTGTTATTTGTCTCGCTGCCTCTACAACTCCATAGGTGTGTATTATTTTTAACTGTATCTTTGGCTGAGTTCTGTCGTATTCATCCAGATACTCCTCAAATGCCTTTTTCGCCTGTTCGAAATTATAAATCACTCTGTCTCACTCCTTATCCTGCAGCCGGATACCAGTTTATTTCTTTAAATATCCTTATAGTAAGCCGGCGATATAATGTCACATTCCTTGCAGCTGCAGCCATCCTGATATCCGTCACAGCAGTCGCAATTAGAACAGTACATATGCGTATCATTGATATAAAACAGCCCTCCATATTGTGGTGAAGTCCGAAGCTCCTTTGACTGCTTCTTGCTGTTCGCAAAGTGGATTCCATTAGAAATAAGCATATTTTCCGGTGTATATTCCGAGAAATCAAAGTAGTATTTCTGTGTTCCATGATAAGGCACTTTTATACACCAGTAATGTTCAAATAACGGCAGCTTACCATCATAATTTGATGCAATCATTTTCATATGTTCCGGCTGTACGTCACCTGTAAAAAGCAGATTCAGTTCTCCGTCTCTTGCATTCTGAAACACAACGCTTATCTTATGCTTAAACCTGCGCAGCTTCACCTTATTTTCATCAAGATAATTCAGTAATTCCGCAAATTCCAATGTATTTCTCACAGCGCGGAACTCCCTGTCAAAAGCCCGCATTTTCGTTTCTGTTATTTCTGTTTTTTCTTTGCATTCTTCCGTCATGGAATATACAATTTTACGAAGCTTTTCTGCAAATATCCAAAGAGTCTCCATAATTTCTTTATGGTTTTCTGCAATTTTCCCATAAACTTCCTCTGTCTCCGAAGAAATAACCGTATTGTCTGGCCAAAGAGCCTGATATTTATCTTCAAATATTTTTCCGCGACTTAAAAGTTCTATTTTCTGAGGCTTTTTCGCCAGCGCTTCCACCAGCGCAAAAAGGCTGACCTGACGGCTGGGGAGACAGGAATCTTTCAAAAGGTCTGCCAGAAGAAGTAGTACCAGTGTCCCTGTCATTTTTTCTGACGAAAAAACATCCGGCAGATATATTTTCCCAAACTCATAAGAACTGCTTCTGTGCTTCATCATATAAAGAAGCCCTGACAGATGATCCAGATGAAAATGCGTCAGGAGAAGATTCTTGCGTTCAATCGTAGTAAAATCTGAAATTATTACATCAAAAGCCTCTTTTCTCGGTCGCCCCTCTATTCTGCTGTTGCTTGTCCCAAAATCCACAAGCAGGCTCTTTTTTCGGTCGCGGAGACAAAAACAGTCTCCGAACCCCACATTATACATTCGTATCTTCATACTTCCCCTCCATCAGAACCACTGCTGCATATCATACCATACAGCTCCGCCGTGATCTGAATCTGCAATTCCCTGCTTCTTATAACCAAGGCTTTCATAAAACGTAATCTTCTGTTCTTTGCAGGTAAGAATCACCGCTTTTTTGCCATGAGTACGTGCATGTTCAATATACGCTCTCATAAGCTGATGGCCGATTCCTCTATGCTGATACTGAGGAAGTACATCCAGTCCAAACACTGTCTGTATTTCTCCATTCGGTTTGTGAAGCGTCGCATCATGGTATAATTCATCTCCAAGAATCGGCTTATCTGTATTACACCCATTGATAAATCCTACAATCGAATCACCGTCCACAGCTACAAGGAAATTCTCAGGAAACGCCTTCATTCTCTCCTTAAAGTCCGCAAGCCCTGCTGCCTCCGCTTCCGGAAAACAGCTTGCTTCAATTTCCGCGATTCTTTCCACTTCCTCTTCCCTGGCAGCCCTTATCTTAATTTTATTTATTCCCATCTATTCATCCCCGCCTTTTCTTAAGTATCCGGCAGACAGAGGTGTCCGTCTTCAACAACATACATTTTAATATACCGCAACATCAAATGCAAGGTCTGCCGTATCTTTCTCTTGCCAAAATCTCCGGAAACCATTAAGATAACAGATGTAGGTTTTTCTGCAAAAATAACAATTTTCAACAAATCAGACGAAAGTCTTAGAAAGGATAGATTATGACAAAAAAACAACGCGCTCTGGAAGCAATCCGGAGACTGAAAGAAGAATATCCCGATGCCGGCTGCACTCTGGATTATGATGATGCGTGGAAACTCCTCGTAAGCGTCCGGCTGGCTGCCCAGTGTACTGATGCCAGAGTAAATATTGTAGTACAGGATTTATATGCCAAATACCCCACCGTAGAAGCTATGGCAGCCGCTGAACCGGAAGAAATTGAAGCCATTGTAAAACCCTGCGGTCTGGGAAAAAGCAAGGCAAGAGACATCAGCGCCTGCATGAGAATCCTTCATGAGCAGTATGATGATAAGATTCCCGAGGACTTTGATGCTCTTCTGAAACTCCCCGGAGTCGGAAGAAAAAGCGCAAACCTCATCATGGGGGATGTTTTTGGAAAACCCGCCATTGTAACAGACACTCACTGTATCCGTCTTACAAACCGCATTGGTCTTGTAGACGACATAAAAGAACCAAAAAAAGTAGAAATGGCGCTGTGGAAAATCGTCCCTCCAGAAGAAGGAAGCGATTTTTGTCACAGACTTGTTTATCACGGACGAGACGTTTGCACCGCCCGCACAAAACCACACTGCGACAAGTGCTGTCTCGAAGATATTTGTAAAAAAAATGGAGTAAAATAAAAGATTTATCATGAGCAAAACAAAGACACTTGACCTTACATCTGGTCCTATTTTAAAAACCCTAACCTCTCTTGCAGTTCCTATCATGGCCTCTGCTTTTCTGGGAACTGCCTACAATATTACAGATATGGCATGGATTGGTCTCCTTGGCTCAAAAGCAGTTGCCGGCGTTGGAATCGGAGGTATGTATACCTGGCTTTCCCAGGGACTTGTATCACTGGCTCGTATGGGCGGACAGGTAAATGTCGCTCAGAGCTGCGGCAAAAACGAACGTGAAGAAGCAAAAAAATATGCATCTGCCTCCCTGCAGCTTACCATTCTTTTCGGTATTTTATTTGCCGCTGTATGCGTAATATTTGTCCATCCCCTGATACGTTTCTTTAACATCAACGACACGCAGACATATGAATGTGCCAAAAGTTATATGCTGATTACCTGCGGACTGATTATTTTTTCGTATCTGAATTTCACACTTACCGGACTTTTTACAGCTCAGGGAGACTCAAAAACTCCTTTCCTTGCGAATCTGGCAGGTCTTGTAACCAATATGATTCTTGATCCTCTCCTCATTATGGGATATGGTCCGTTTCCAAGACTTGAAGTGGCCGGTGCTGCCATTGCTACGGTTTCCGCTCAGGCTCTTGTGCTTGCCGTATTAATCTGGGGAGCGCTTCGCGCCAAACCGGAAAACAATGTTCTTCACACCTCCCGTCTTTTTAAGCCTGTGTCAGGATACCATTATCGCTCTATCTGCAAAATCGGTATTCCTACTGCTTTACAGGGAAGTGTTTACTGTATGATTTCCATGGCTCTTACAAGAATGGTAGGCGTATTTGGTCCGGGCGCTGTCGCTGTACAACGTGTGGGCGGCCAGATTGAGTCTCTGTGCTGGAACACTGCAGACGGTTTCGGAGCTGCGCTGAACGCCTTTGTCGGTCAAAACTATGGCGCCCGCAAAAAAGACCGAATCCGGAAGGGATATCACATTTCTTTCCGTGTTCTGGTGACATGGGGACTTTTCATAACGGCTGCTTTTATATTGTTTCCTGAACCTATTTCCCGCCTCTTCTTCTATGAGACAGACGTTATCCAGATATCCATAGGCTATCTGGTAATCATCGGCATTGGAGAAGCCTTCATGAGTGTGGAGCTTATGACTGTGGGTGCTCTTTCCGGTCTTGGAAAAACAAAAATCTGCAGTATTATAAGCATTATCCTTACCGGTGCACGTATCCCTCTGGCTCTTCTTCTCACTGAGGCTGGATTTGGTATCAACGGTATCTGGTGGGCCCTTACCCTCTCTTCCATTGCCAAGGGAATTGTATTTTATCTTACTTTCCAGCGCGTCAGCCGTAAACTTTAAGTCACATAAAAAATTCCTTCCGACAGATTTATACTTCTGCCCGGAAGGAATTTTTTTATTTTTCTCTGTCTGGTTTTATGCCAATAAGCTCCCTGTAAAAAATATACTGCTGCATTATCCCCTGACAATTTTTATATCGTCTGTGAGGAAATCCTTTTCGGTAATGTACATTTAAAGCCTGACGAATATGGGTATCTACAGGAAACGCTTCCAGATGATGAAGCCCGAAAAGACAGATACAGTCCGCCACCTTTTCTCCGACTCCATATAACTTCATAAGTTCTTTTTTTGCGTCTTTATACTTCATGTTTTCTATACTCTCCAGAGAAACTGTCCCTGCCGCCACCTCTCCTGAAACCTTTTTTACATATTTGGCACGATATCCCAGATTACAGTTTTTAAGCTGTTCTTCCGTTGCAAGCGCCAAAGCTTCAGGCGTTGGAAAGGCATAGTATTCAGCACCTTCCGATGTTATTTTTTTCTCCCCGAATTCTACAGAAATGCTCTCTATACAGCGTCGAATTCTCTTAATATTATTTCTTTGAGAAATAAGAAAAGAAACAATCATCTCCCACAAATCCTGACGCAAAATACGAATTCCTTTCCCCATTTCAGCCGCCTCTGTAAGATATCTGTCCCGGGGATTAATTCCTTTTATGTACTCTCCATAGTCATTGTCTAAATCAAAATAAGAAATCCAGAAAAAAAGAAATTCTTCTTCCGGGCAGAAAAAATTGACAATTCCATTTTCTTGTGTAAGCTCCAGATATTTATCTCCCGCGATTACATTCCAACGGTTTTCCCCGATTTTTTTCATCCGAAAGCACTGTCCGGATTCACAGATCTGCCCCAGATCAAAATAATCCATCTCTATTGTCAACATAAACCATGTCTCCTTTATCCATTGCATATTTTTTTATTATAGCCTATAAAATCTGTAATTCCAATTCCTATCTTGATGAAATTTTTGAAGTAGTATATACTTAAGATAATTTTTATTATCAAGGAGGTTTTTTCAATGAAATTTATATATCCTGCGGTTTTCCATAAAACTGAAGATGGCAAATATAAGGGTTATTTCCCTGATCTGGAATGCTGCTATGCAGAAGGCGATACCCTTGACGAAGCGATGGACAATGCAGGGGATGCCGCTTACAACTGGATTTACGCAGAACTCACAGAAGACGAAATGGAGCTTCCCGCCATTTCAGACGAATGCGACTTGTCGCTGCAGGAAGGTGATATTGTACGAAATATTCTTGTAAATATCCGCCTTTACGATGGATGGGACGAATAAATTTATCAGTTTTTGGCGAAATAATTTTCTTGTACGGGAATCGGATTCATGATATGATGATATCAATAATCTCGAAATTACAACAGGCATTTTCCAATCTGTTATAATTAAAGAAAAAAAGCCTGACTATAACTGAGAAAGGGGGCAGAACTATATGAAGAAATTCAAAAAATTATTAGTAAGCCTGGGATTAGGTGCATTGCTCGCATTAGGAACAGCAGCAACTGTTTCCGCTGCATCAGATGGAGAACTTGAAGGGGCATTCATATCTGAAGCTTCAGAGGATATTATTCTGGAGGATTACAATCTGGATTCCGGCAGGGTTCTTCCAACTCCGCCTACAGATAATGTAAAGATGACTGCATCTTCCCTTACTTCCCTCTCCTTTAAATGGGGAGCTGCAAGCGGAGCTAACGGATACCGAGTTTATATCGGACCATACAAAGGTTCTCTGAAAGAGTCCAGGCTTCTCGGCATTGTTAAAAGTCCAAGCTGTAAGATTGCCAAGCTGGTTCCGGATACACCTTATTCCATCCGTATCCAATCTGTTAAACTCAACAGCAGCAATAAGGTTGTGGATCAGAGTGATAAGTATATTCTTTTCCATTCCGTAACAAAAGCACCCAAGGTAACACGTGTCACTTCCGATAGAAATAACAAGTTTACCATCCGTATGTACAATCCGGCGCCAAGTAATAAATCTGACGATATTGTGGGATACCGCGTTAGATATGAAAACGTAGCGAACCACTCAAAATCCACCCACTATTACAACAAAAGCAGAACCGGATTTTACTACAAACCTAAAGCAAATTATTTTTATAAACTAGTAATTACACCTTATATCGTTACTACAAAAGACGGAAAGCAGATACGCTCCTACAGCAAGACAAGCCTCACCCACTACATTGCACAGCAACCGAAGCTTTCCAAGAAAGGCCATACCAATACCAGTCAATCTATTGGCTGGAAACGAGTACAGGGAGCTACCAGCTACAGTGTTTATGTAAAATATCCGGGAACTAAGGAATACAGAAAAGTTAAACAGACAACCGGTTTAAGTTACACTCTCACCGGAATGAAAAAGGGACAGGACTACCTGATCAAGGTTGTTGCCAACAGGGGCAGATTTAGTTCTGTAAACTCTACTTTCTATCGTGTCAGATTATAAGCAGCTATAAAAGCGCCGTTTATCACGGCGCTTTTACTTTTATTAATCCAGTCTTCCGTTTTCATCCTCATACACTTCACTGAATCTGGCTGCAAAGGCAGGCGGCTCATCGTGGACATACAGATGTGAAATATCTCCAAAAGAACTCATGCGGAAGCTTGCAATTCCCTTTCTTCTCTCCTCTGTAACAAGAGTTGTAACGGAAGTCGGAGCAGCGCACATTCCATGCCACAGAACCATTGGAGAACAGTTCATAAGGCGGCTTAACAGTACACATTCTAATCCAAAATGGCAAAACAGCACAATCGTATCATGGTTTGATTCTTCCACTTTATAATAATGTCCTTCTCGTACGTATCCATGCTTTGCAAGAAGTTCATCGAAATTCTTAATTACCCATTCATATTCCTGTTTTACTTTTCCCTCTTCCATCACTTCATTCTCGAACCACCTATCATACCGGTAAAAGCGTTCGTCCTCTGTCCAGTCCTGAGGCAGCCAGTCCCAGGCATTTTTGAGCTTTCCTTCCTGATCCGGTCTGTGAATTTCCGAATTAAATTCTCTCAGCCATTCGCAGACTTCAGCAGTTCTTCCAAGATTTTTCAAAGTGAGAGAGGCAGTGTCCTTCGCTCTACCAAGAGGAGAAACATAAAATGCCTTAATATCCAGCTTAGTCAGTTTCTCAGACAGATATTCCGCTTCTTTCCATCCCTTAGGCGTAAGAGAATCAATAGAATAATCCGGATCTCCATGTCTTACAATCAGTAATTTCATCTTATATATAGTCTCCTTTTATCATATCCTTTTACCTTATTTATCTATTATTTCACATTTTCCAAAACAAATCTATGGGCATTTTCAAAGAAAATTTTATCAAGAAGATGTCTGTCAAAGCCATTTTTCCCCATAAACTCATAAAGAAGAGGAATTGACTGTACCCCTTCAATCTCCTTCGGCAAAATACTGCAGCCATCAAAATCTGTTCCAAGAGCCAGCACATCCTCACCGCCCATCTCAAGGACCGCGTCCATATGCCGCATAAGAGACATCATATCCGGATTTTCTCCAATGAAATTTCCGTAGAAATTTATACCGATCAGTCCTTTACGACGTATCAATTCCTTTGCAAGCTCCGGTGTCAGATTTCTCGGATGAGGACAAAGGGTTCTGATATTGGAATGCGACGCCATAACAGGCACATCTGTAAGGTTAAAAATATCTTCTGCTCCTTTATCAGAAAGATGGGAAATATCGAGAACAATCCCCTCTTTCACAAATTTTTCTACCAAATTTCTACCTTCTGCTTTCAGCCCTTTCTTCTGGTCGCAGGACGCCCCGCAGGCATAACGATTGTCATAATTCCATGTAAGAAGCGCAAAACGGATTCCCAGTTCTTTAATATGTTCCACATGACTTCCCATCACTGCCACATCCTCAATAGAAAGGAATGCCGCCGCTTTTCCCTGTTCATGTGCAATTTCCATATCTGCCGCATTTTTACACCAAACAAGAGAATCCTTTTCGTTTTCAAGAAGCTCTGCCGCACGTTTATAAGCCTGATAAAACTGCTCTTCCGGGCGAGCCATATCCAATTCTCCCTCATCCATGTAAATGGCAAAAATCTGGGCATATTTATCTGCGAAACTCTTTACTCTTCTTAAATCCAGCGCTCCGCTGTTTGCTCCGAATGTTTCCCCCGGTTTTGTAATTGCTGTAAGTGTATCTACATGACAGTCAAAATAATTCATATCTTTTGTTCCCTCCCTTTTCCTCTTTCTGTAATGGTAATATACTTTTACATTACGCGCAATCTTTTTCGCATTTTTGTCTGTATATGACTTGAAAACAGAAGATTCCTGTATACTACCGGCAGGTATTATGGTACACTAAGATGGTGTTTATAACCCAAAGAACGCATAAGCGTTTCTGCATTTATAATCACGAATCAAAAATTAAAGGAGTCTAACAATGAAAGCATACGAACGCCTGTTATCTTATGTAAAAGTATTTACACCAAGCGATGAAAACGGCACACCGAATCCATCTTCCGCATGCCAGTTCGATCTTGCCAAACTTCTTGTAAAAGAGTTAAAAGAGCTTGGAATCGAAGATGCCTATGTTGACGAGTTTTGTTATGTCTACGCACATCTTCCGGCTACACCGGGATATGAGCAGGCACCAAAACTTGGTCTTATTGCACACATGGACACTGTTTCTGATTTCTGCAGCCATCCGGCAAATCCTGTTATTACCGAAAATTATGACGGAGGTGATCTTGCTCTTGGAACAAGCGGACGCACACTTTCCCCGCAAATGTTCCCACATCTTACCTCCCTGAAAGGCAGAACTTTAATCACTACAGACGGCACCACTATTCTCGGCGCTGACGACAAAGCCGGAATTGCTGAAATCATGACTGTTGCTGAACTTCTTATCAAAGAAAATATCCCTCATGGAACCATCTGTATTACCTTTACACCGGATGAAGAAATCGGTGAAGGAACCACTAATTTCAATCTGGAAAAATCTGGTGCCGATGTAGCTTATACCTTAGATGGCGATACAGAGGGCGAGATTCAGTACGAAAACTTCAATGCAAGCGGAGCAATCGTAGAAGTCACAGGTGTCAATGTACATCCCGGTTCTGCCAAAGATACTATGGTAAACGCAGCTCTCGTTGCTATGGAGTTTGACTCCATGCTTCCTGTCTGCGAAACACCACGAGATACGGATGAATATGAAGGCTTCTATCATCTGTGTTCCATGAGCGGTGATGTCGCAAGCGCAAAGCTTGATTATATCATCCGTGACCATGATGGTGAATCCTTTAAACAGCGTCAGGAAACTATGGAGCATATCGCAAAATGCCTCAACCAGAAATGGGGCGAGGGCACAGTAAAGCTTACCGTTAAAGAGCAGTATCGCAATATGAGTGAAATTGTTTCCAAATATCCGGAGCTTATTGACTGTGCAAAAAAGGCCTGTCTGGAAACAGGAATTGAACCTCTTGTGACCCCAATCCGTGGCGGTACTGACGGAGCACGTTTAAGCTTCATGGGTCTTCCATGCCCGAATCTCGGCACCGGCGGACACGCGTATCACGGTCCTTATGAGCACATAACCGTAGAGGGAATGGACGCTGCAGTTGCCATGACACTGAAGCTTGTTGAGCTTTTTTATACTTCTGCTCATAAATAAAAATCACTTTTTCAGGGAGAGAAAAGAATAAAATGATAGAACGAAAGATTATCCAAGTTGAAGATAAAGTACCTGTAAACCTTCTGATTCCACTCAGTATCCAGCACATGTTTGCCATGTTCGGTGCAACGGTTCTGGTACCCTTTATTTTCGGAATCAATCCCGCAATCGTACTGTTCATGAACGGTGTAGGAACTCTTCTGTTCATTGCAGTCACCAAAGGAAAAGCACCTGCATATCTGGGTTCCAGCTTTGCATTTCTGGCTCCTGCAGGCATTGTTATTTCACAAATGGGCTATGAATACGCTCTGGGTGGTTTCGTAGTTGTAGGCTTCTGCGGATGTATTGTAGCTTTTATTATAAAAAAATTCGGTTCTGACTGGATTGACATTGTACTGCCTCCGGCTGCTATGGGACCTGTAGTTGCCTTAATCGGACTGGAGCTTTCCGGTACAGCCGCAAGTAATGCCGGACTTCTTGATGAAGTAATCGACTCCAAAAAAGTAATCGTGTTTGTAGTAACTCTCGGAGTTGCAATCTTCGGAAACATTCTTTTCCGCGGCTTTCTTTCCGTTATTCCGATTCTGATCGCAGTAATTGCAGGTTATATTGCCGCACTTCTCTGCGGTATCGTTGACTTTGCGGAAGTTGCAAAAGCACCTCTTTTTGCATTGCCCAACTTCCAGCTTCCGAAGTTTAACCTGGATGCAATTTTAATTATACTTCCGGTTATTCTGGTCATTACTTCAGAGCATATTGGTCATCAGGTTGTAACAAGCAAAATTGTCGGAAGAGACCTTTTAAAAGAGCCGGGACTTCACCGTTCCCTGTTTGGAGATAATTTCTCCACCATGCTTTCCGGTCTTATCGGTTCTGTTCCAACTACTACTTACGGCGAAAATATCGGTGTTATGGCAGTAACAAAAGTTTATAGTGTACGGGTAATTGCCGGTGCTGCAGTCCTTTCTATTATCTGCTCCTTTGTCGGCAAACTTTCCATGCTGATTCAGACGGTTCCAGGTCCGGTTATTGGTGGAATTTCCTTCTTGTTATACGGTATGATCGGAGCTTCCGGTATCCGTATTCTTGTAGATTCCAAGGTAGATTACGGTCGTTCCAGAAACCTGACACTGACCTCCGTTGTCTTTGTCACCGGGCTTTCCGGAATCTCTGTTAAGTTCGGAAATGTGCAATTGACCGGTATGGTTCTTGCCTGTATCGTAGCTATGATTTTAAGCCTGATCTTCCATTTACTTGACAAAATGAATCTGACAAACGATAAAGAAGAAGCCTGAGTTTTTCCTTTATTTTACTTAAGTTTTTTCATTAAAAAAGAAGCTTTTTTCCATTCATTAAAAAGGAGAAAAGCTTCTTTTATTATTTTATAATACTTTTACCACGTTCAGTTTCTCATCTGTCAGAACGATATCTGCCCGTTTGCCCGGTGTAAGAGAGCCGGCTACATCATAAATCCCAATACTCTTAGCAGGATTTCTGGTCGCTGCAAAAATTGCTTCATCCTCCGGCACGCCCATACCAATGACAGTTCTTACACATTCCATAAGGTTTGTTGCAGAACCTGCAATAGTTCCGTTTGCAAGAGTCGCTTTGCGATCTTTCATTGTAACTTCCTGTCCGCCAAGTTCATAAGTTCCGTTCTCCATACCTGCTGCCATCATGGAGTCACTGACAAGAACCACACGCTCTTTTCCAAAAAGACGGAATGTGTTGCGTACAACAGACGGATGAATATGAATTCCGTCTCCAATCAGTTCAACCATACATTCAGAACAGTCTGCTGCCGCACCGATAAGCCCCGGCTCGCGATGTCCATATGGAGGCATTGCATTAAAAAGGTGAGTCACGTGATGTGCACCTGCGTCTATTGCAGCCTTTGCACAATCATATCCAGCAGTTGTATGTCCAAGGGAAATGCTTACTTCATCCTTACATTCTCTGATGAACTCTTCTGCACCGTCCACCTCCGGTGAAAGAGTAACAAGCTTAATCAGATTTCCGCATGCCGCATTACATTCACGGAAAAACCCCGCATCCGGTCTTACAATATACCCTTCTACATGAGCGCCCTTTTTTCCAGGTGAAATAAACGGTCCTTCCATGTTAATACCGGCAAGATGCGCACATGTATCATCAAGCTCAACGTCCACAGCAGTCTTAAAGATTTTAAGCAACTGTTCTTTCGGTAATGTCATAGATGTAGGACAGTAGGAAGTAACTCCCTGAGATTTCTGGTACTGAAGGATTTTTTTCAGCCCGTCTACATCAGCATCTGAAAAATCATGTCCCTTTGCACCATGACTGTGTACATCAATAAATCCCGGAAGAACCTTAAGTCCAGCAGCATCTACCTCTGTTAAATCTGTAAGTTCCTCTTTAGATGCAACAATCATACCCTTCTCTACATAGAGATCCTTCTGTGCATAAGTGCCATCTTCCTGAAAAACCATTCCATTCTTAATAATCATTGTAATTATCCGCTCCTTTTTTAACCCAAAATCAGAGAAGTCCTTTTTCCTTAATAAGGCTTAATGCTTCTTCATCCGCAACTACAACTACATCCTTATGAAGCTGTAAGATAGAAGCCGGAACCTGTGGTGTAATTGGTCCGAACAGAGATTTGTAAAGAGCGTCTGCCTTTGCAGCTCCTGTAGCGATCAGAAGGATTCTCTTAGCATCCATAATGTTCTTGATTCCCATTGTGTATGCCTGTTTCGGAACATCATCCATACTCTCGAAGAATCTTGCATTTGCTTTAATTGTACTCTCTGTAAGATCTACACAGTGTGTCTCTTTAATAAACTCATCGCATGGCTCATTGAAACCGATATGGCCGTTTCCGCCAATACCAAGTACCTGAATATCAACGCCGCCCATAGATGCGATAGTTGCATTATACTGTGCGCATGCTTCTTCAGAATCTTCAATCAGACCATTCGGTACATGAGTTTTTTCTTTATCAATATTTATATGATCGAAAAGATTGGTGTTCATAAAGTAGCGATAGCTCTGGTCGTTGTCTCCCGGAAGACCTTTATACTCGTCAAGGTTTACACTGGAAATCTGTGAGAAATCAAGATCTCCGGCCTTATTCCACTCAACAAGCTGCTGGTACATTCCAACAGGAGTAGAACCTGTAGCCAGTCCAAGTACGGAGTCCGGTTTCGCAATAATCTGAGCTGCCATAATATGAGCTGCTTTTCTGCTTGCGCCTGCATAATCTTTTTCAGCATAAATAACCATAATCTTTTTCTCCTTTTCATCTCATAGTCCTGTTTTACCAGTGACTGTTGTCATTTTATTGACATACTTTATCCATAGGTATAATTATAGTATTTTTTTAGTTTCTTTTCAACACATATGTGGATTTTCACAATTTTTTTAGTTTTATGCGAGAAAATGAACAGCAAATTACCGATAAGTGGCTCTCTTGTCCTTTCCCGGTTCCATAACATCCTGACAATATCACTTTTTATCCGTTCCGGACAGTCTCAGACAGATAATTTTTTCTTTGTACTGCCAACTTTTCTGCAGTAATATACCAGTAATTTCCATGAGCCATATCCGATTATGAATAAAATAATTCCTGTAAGTACGGATACAAAAAACACAGGTATTGGTCCAAGAACTGTAGAACCGAACTGGAAACCTATACTATCCATATACGGAATGCCCAAATTCAGAATGTAATCTATAAGCTTGGCTGCTCCGAGCAATGGACATGCGGCTGCACAGAGAATAAATACCGGCGCAATAATGGCAAGCGTCGGAATTACAATCAGTCCTGAAACTCCCACAACACTGTAAAAAGCGCAGATTGTGAGAAATCTGCTCCAGCTGAATCCGCTTCCTCTTGCAATCATATCTCCAAGATATGCTTTCGCAAGCTCCTTCGGATCTCCCAGTCTGGCAAGAATCTGTTCTGCCGAAAGATTTTCATTCTCCATTTCCTGAATAGAGCCTTTGATTTCTTTTACAATATCGACTCTCTCAGATGCAGGAAGAGGCTTTAAATGTCTGTCAATTATGTTTAAATATTTCTCTAATGCTGCATTCATATTTTATTCCCCTTTCAAATTTGATATCGCGTTTAACAGATTCGTCCACTCTTTCGTCATTGCCGAAAGATATTCTTCTCCATCCTGCGTCAACGAATAATACTTCCTTGGCGGCAGCCCCTCCGCGGAATCCTGCCATACGGACTGAAGATATCCTTCCTTCTGCAGCCGCCTTAACAGAGGGTAAATCGTGCTTTCCGTGGATGCCAGCATAGGATAATTGCTTAATTCCTGCAATATTTCATATCCATAGTACGTTTTTCTGCTTAACATCAGCAAAATACAATATTCCAACGTCCCACGTGCAATTTGAGACTTCCATTTCTCTATGTTCATGTCATACCTCCTTTGCTTATATACATCGTACTACATAGTACATTGATTGTCAATAGTACATTTAATAAAAGCCCCGCCTAACTGATGTCTCCATCAATTAAACGGGGCTTTGGTTATAGATTATTATTATTCAAACTCGCAAAGTTCTATTTGCTTTATGGTGCTTTTACGTTGTTTCAGTTTTAGAACCG
>Scooby_p1__coassemble_352_pt1 | contig 26939 bp, 29 predicted proteins | sample Scooby_p1__metabat2_low_PE_018 | metagenome-assembled genome bin Scooby_p1 | reverse complement strand
AGTTATTCGCACATAAAAAAGGAGTTGGTTCTACAAAGAACGGTCGTGATTCCGAGTCTAAGAGATTAGGTGCGAAAAGAGCAGATGGACAGTTCGTTAAAGCTGGAAATATTCTTTACAGACAGCGTGGAACAAAGATTCACCCAGGTGAAAATGTAGGCTGTGGTAAAGATTACACATTATTTGCACTTACAGATGGTGTAGTAAGATTCACCAGAAAAGGACGCGATAAGAAACAGGTTTCTATCGTTCCGGTAGAGGCAGAATAATTAGCAGTTAAGTGGGAGGGCTTCAAATCTAATTAAGGTTTGGAGCCTTTCTTTTGAATAAAGCAGATATAAACAAAACAACGAAAGAATCGAGGTGTTAACATGTTTGCAGACAGAGCGAAAATTTGGATCCGTTCCGGTAAGGGCGGAGATGGTCACGTTAGTTTCCGCAGAGAACTTTATGTTCCTAACGGAGGTCCTGATGGCGGCGATGGCGGTCGTGGCGGAAATGTGATCTTTGAGGTTGATGAGGGTCAGAATACTCTGGGAGACTATCGTCACAAAAGAAAATATAAAGCAGAAGACGGCAAAGAGGGCGGTAAGAAGCGCTGTCACGGCGCCGATGGAAAAGATATTGTATTAAAAGTTCCGGAAGGAACCGTTATTATGGAAGCAGAGTCACGCAAAGTTATCGCTGACATGTCCGGCGATAACAAAAGGCAGATTATTTTAAAAGGTGGAAACGGCGGCAAAGGAAATATGCATTACGCAACGGCTACCATGCAGGTTCCAAAATATGCACAGCCCGGGCAGCCAGCCCAGGAACTGGAGGTTCTTCTTGAACTTAAGGTCATCGCAGACGTAGGACTTGTAGGATTTCCCAACGTAGGCAAGTCTACCTTCCTTTCCCGTGTGACCAATGCGCAGCCAAAGATTGCCAATTACCATTTCACGACTTTAAGCCCGAATCTGGGGGTTGTGGATACGGAAAACGGCGGTTTCGTTATTGCAGATATACCAGGACTTATTGAAGGCGCATCTGAAGGCGTGGGACTTGGACATGAATTTCTTCGTCATATCGAAAGAACCCGTGTAATCATCCACATTGTAGATGCAGCCTCCACAGAAGGCCGTGACCCGATTGACGATATTTACAAAATAAACAAAGAGCTGGAAGCGTATAATCCTGAAATTGCCGCAAGACCGCAGGTAATCGCAGCCAATAAAATTGACTGTATTTTTGACGAAGAAGATGACAATCCTGTTGAAAAAATCCGAAAAGAATTTGAGCCAAAAGGCATTGAGGTTTATCCTATCTCTGCTGTAAGCGGTCAGGGTGTAAGAGAGCTTTTATTCCATGTAAAAGAACTTCTGGATGGATGCGAACGTGAACCAATTGTATTCGAACAGGAATTTTTCCCGGAAGATGTTCTGATCGGAGAAAATCTTCCATACACGGTAGAGCAGTCGGCAGAAGATCCGACCATCTTTATTGTTGAGGGACCGAAAATCGAAAAAATGCTGGGTTATACAAATCTGGATTCCGAAAAAGGATTTGCTTTCTTCCAGAAATTCCTGAAAGACGGAGGAATTCTTGAGGAGCTGGAAAGAGCAGGAATCCAGGAAGGCGACACCGTTCGCATGTATGGTTTTGATTTTGACTACTATAAATAATTTTTCTTAAAAAGGATATGAATAACATGACAAGCAAACAGAGAGCATATTTAAAAAGTCTCGCAATGACAATGGATCCAATCCTGCAGCTTGGTAAAGGAGGTCTTACTCCCGAAAACACAGCTTCTGTAGACGAGGCTCTGGCAGCAAGAGAGCTCATTAAAATCAGCGTACTTCAGAACTGCCTGGAGGATCCCCGGGAAATGGCGAAAGTTCTCGCAGAGCGTACCCACTCCCAGATTGTGCAGATAATTGGTAAAAAAATTGTTTTATACCGTGAAGGCAAAAACGAAAAAAAGAAAATCGTTTTACCGTAGGAGGTCTGATATATGACTGGTTCCAGGCGGAGAATCGGAATTATGGGCGGCACATTTGACCCGATTCATATGGGGCATTTAATCCTTGGAGAAAAAGCATATGAACAATTGAAACTGGACAAAATTCTGTTCATGCCGTCCGGTAATCCGCCGCACAAAAAAAACCGGATCGGACGGGCAAATGATGAACAGCGAGTGGAAATGGTCAGAAGAGCTATTTCCGGCAATCCCCATTTTGAACTATCTCTTATTGAGATGAATGAGAAAGGCTATACGTATACGTATCATACACTGGAAACTATGAAAAAGAATAATCCTGATACCGATTATTTCTTTATCATAGGCGCTGATTCCCTCTATAATTTTGAAACATGGATGGAACCTGCACGTATCTGTCAGGCATGCACACTGGTCGTAGCAACAAGGAATCATACCCCGATTATGGAACTCAGCCGGGAAATGACCCGCCTGTCAGACAAATATCATGGTATTTTTCTGAGACTGGACACCATGAATATTGATATCTCCAGTGAGATTCTCCGTGACTGGATAAAAAAAGGACAAAGTGTCCGCTATTATATGCAGGACTCAGTAATTGCGTATATCGAAGAGAATCAGATTTACAGACAGGGATAAAGAGGCATCAGATTCTGCCCCGTTTACAGCAACAGAAAGGAAACTCTACCATGGCAGGATACGATTTTGAAAAAATGAAGAAAAAGCTGGCAAAATATCTCGACGAGGACCGCTATCTTCATACCATAGGAGTTATGTATACCTGTGCAGCCCTTGCAATGGCGCACGGATATGATTTGGAAGCTGCACAGGCTGCCGGACTTCTTCATGACTGCGCAAAATGCATTCCCAACAAAAAGAAACTCAAAATGTGCAGTCAGTCCAATATTCCGGTAACTCCTTTCGAGGAAACACATCCTTTTCTGCTCCATGCAAAACTAGGAGCTTACGTTGCCGGAAAAAAATATGATATTGACAATGAGGAAATTTTATCTTCTATCACCTGGCATACTACCGGAAAGCCGGATATGTCTGTTCTGGAAAAGATTGTATATATTGCAGATTATATTGAGCCAAGACGTGATAAAGCTCCAAATCTTACAGAAGTGCGCGCATTGGCTTTTCAGGATTTGGACGAATGTATGTATGTGATACTGAGAGATACTCTGTCTTATCTGAGTGAAAATCCAAAAGACATTGACAGCACAACGAAAGACGCATTTATTTATTACCACGACTTACATACCAAAAGATACCAGGCGACAGAAAGGGGTTTATCAGATGAGTAAAGAATTAGAAATGACCAGGCTTGCATGTAAAGCTCTGGATGAAAAAAAAGGAAAAGACATAAAAGTAATTGATATCCACGGAGTATCTGTTATTGCAGATTACTTTGTGATTGCAAGCGGCTCAAACCAGAATCAGGTTCAGGCAATGGTTGATAACGTAGATGAAACACTTGGACGCGCCGGCTATGAGGCAAAATCCATTGAAGGAAGCAGGAATTCCAGCTGGATCCTTATGGATTACGGCGACGTGATTATCCATGTATTTGATGAAGAAAACCGTCTTTTCTATGATCTGGAACGTATCTGGAGAGATGGAAAGGAAATTGACCCGTCAGAATTTCTTGAAGAAAATAAATAAAATAACTTCCTGACACTCCGGATGTTCCGGAAATTCAATCAATAAAAAAGCAATGTCCCACAAAAGGACATTGCTTTTTTATTGATGATTTACTGATAAAAGCGAAAAACGCCAAACACTTTGCCAAGAATCTGAAGATCCCCGTGAATGATGATCGGATCCATTTCATTATTCTCAGGCTGAAGACGGTAGTAGCCGTTTTCTTTGTAAAAGGTTTTTACAGTTGCGCTGTCATCCACAAGCGCTACCACAATATCTCCGTCAGAAGCAGTTGACTGCTGTTTCACAAGCACCTGATCGCCATCAAAAATTCCTGCATTTACCATACTTTCACCCTTTACGCGAAGCATGAAAGACTGTTCGTTGGGCATAAATTCTGCCGGGATAGGAAAATATCCCTCTACATTCTCTACAGCCAGAATCGGCTGTCCTGCTGCAACTGTACCAATTAGAGGAACATTGACCACTTCTCTGCGCACAAGATTGAAATTGTCGTCAATAATCTCAATGGCACGGGGTTTCGTAGCGTCTCTTCGAATATAACCATTCTTCTCCAGAGCTTCCAGATGAGAATGAACAGAAGAAGTTGATTTTAGATTTACTGCCTCACAGATTTCACGAACTGCCGGCGGAAAGCCTCTGTTTAAAATTTCATTTTTAATATAATCAAGGATTTCCTGCTGTTTTTTACTGATTCGTCCATATGCCATAAGGATGTACCTCCTAAATTAATAAGGACATTATAACATATTTCCACCGCAAAAGCAAACGGATATTCGGAAAATATGTTTGCTTTTGCCAGTATTTCCAACTTTCTTTCTTTTATCTTGTCATTACAGATATAAAATGGTACAATGATTGGGTATGAATAAAATTAAGAAGGAGGCAGTCTTTTGCCCAATAATAAGAATTCGACGAAAATGCCGGGCATTCTGGCCAGAATCAGAAAAGTTGTAGGCTTAAATATCGGAACGGTTATGTTCGGCGTTCTGTTTTTATATATGTTATTCAGCGCAGTACTGTATCTCACATCCGGACATATTGAATCCTATCAGGTTACATCGGGACCTTTATCCCGAAATGAGACTTATACCGGTCTTGCGATTCGTGAAGAAACTGTAAACAAGGCAGATTCCGCAGGATATGTAGCCTATTATGCAAGAGAAGGAAGTAAAGTCAATGCAACTGGCGCCGTCTACGGTTTAAGTGCCAGCAAGTCTGCTGAAGCCTCTGTGGAGCTGACATCGGAACAGCTGATGAAAATCCGGAATGATATGCTGAGCTTCTCGAAAGGTTTCAGTCCCAGCAAATTTAACAATACCTACAGTTTTAAGTATGAACTTGAAGGAAATATTCTGCAATATGCGCAGTCTGCGGATGATTTGTCTGCAGCGCCTCTGACATCTGACGAGATTGTAGAAAATGATAGCGATAATACTGTTTCCATGGTATCTAATGCAATCACTCTGGGAAATCAAACCATCAGCAAAGCGCAGTCCGACGGAATCATTCTTTATTCCAAAGATAATTACGAAGGAAAAACAGTCGCAAATGTAACTGCTGAGGATTTTGACCAGAATTCCTATCACGAAACTGATTTAAAAACGAACCGTCCTGTAAAGGCTGGAGACGATATTTATACCATCATAACCGATGAGCGCTGGAGCCTTCTCATTCCTCTAAGTGAAAAGCAGGCTGTGAAGCTCAATGACAGAACTTCTATCCGTGTCAAATTCCTGAAGGACGGTATGACACAGTCAGGCGATTTTTCTATTATAGAAATTGACAGCGGCAAATACGGAAAAATAGATTTTAATAAAGGTCTGATTCGTTATGCATCGGATCGTTTTCTCGATATCGAACTTGTAACAAACACAGTTTCCGGACTTAAAATCCCTCTTTCTTCCATTGTAACAAAGGAATTTTACACCATCCCTTCTACAGTGGCTACCGTAAATGAAGACACCAATGAAATCGGTTTCATGGTTCAGGACAAAAACAAGAGCGGAGAGGATGTAACCACTTTCAAGAATACAACCATTTACGCCAGTGTGGAGGTTCCCAAGAAATCCTCCATGAATAAACAGACGGAAGAAGAAACCGTATATACCTATTATGTGGACAAGAGCGCATTCAAAGAAGGCGACGCCATTATCGTGCCGAATTCCGGTGAAAAATACATTGTCGGAGATTCTCAGTCTCTTGAGGGTGTTTACTGTATCAATAAAGGATATGCCGTGTTCCGCAGAATTGAGATTCTTGACCAGAACGAGGAATATGCAATTGTATCAAAGAACACAGACTACGGACTTGCCCGTTATGACCACATTGTAAAAGATGCAGACGAAGTAAAGGAAGAAGATATTTTATATTAAAGAAATTCCTACACATATAAAGGAGGCTATGCTCATGTTAGCTGATAATCTGGAACTGGTTCACAAAAATATCAGGGAGGCATGTACATCCGCAGGCCGAAGCGCCGACGAGGTGACCCTGATCGCCGTGAGCAAAACGAAACCTGTAGAGCTTCTTATGGAAGCCTATGATGCCGGAGAGCGTGTATTCGGCGAAAATAAAGTACAGGAAATTATGGACAAATACGACCGGATGCCGTCCGATGTGAAATGGCATATGATCGGTCATTTGCAGCGAAACAAAGTCAAATACATCATCGACAAGGTTGCTATGATTCATTCCGTGGATTCTTTACGTCTTGCCCAGACCATTGAGCAGGAAGCTGCAAAAAAAGATATCTGCATTCCGATTCTTGTGGAAGTTAATGTAGCGGAAGAGGAGAGTAAATTCGGTTTTCACATGAATGAAGTAATTCCTTTTCTTGAGGAAGTATCCGGATTTAGCCATTTAAAAGTCATGGGACTTATGACAATCGCTCCTTTTGTGGATGATCCTGAAGAAAACAGGGACATTTTTCGCAAATTAAAGAAATTAAGTGTTGACATTGAGACCAAAAACATTAATAATATCACTATGAGCGTCCTGAGCATGGGCATGACAGGTGACTATCAGGTTGCGATAGAGGAAGGTGCCACAATGGTACGTGTCGGAACAGGTATTTTTGGTGCCAGAAATTACTCAATATAAGAAGAATGATAAAGAATGGAGACTTTTAAATGAATGTTTTAGATAAATTCTTAGACGCAATCAAACTGAACGATGATTATGATGATGATGAATTTTTAGATGACGATTTTTTAGAAGACGACGATGACGATTTTCTGGATGAAGATTTCGATGAACAGCCGAAGAAGAAATTTTTTGAGAAATTCTCCAGAAAGAAAGAAGAAAAGTCTGCTCCGAAAGTTACCACTGCAAAAGCATCTTCTGCTGCTGCAAAGGCTCCTGCGAAACAGGAACGCGCTGTCCGTCCGGCTGCATCCTCCAAAATCACTCCTATGAGAAGCGGAAAGAGAAATACTCAGGCTCCGACTATGGAAGTCTGTGTAATTAAGCCTTCTTCCATGGAAGACACCCGTGAAATAGCAGACACACTGGTAGATAATTCTACTGTAATTTTAAATCTTGAGGGAATTGATGTGGAACTGGCGCAGAGAATCATCGATTTCACATCCGGCGCATGTTATTCTTTAGGCGGAAGCCTTCAGAAGGTATCCAGCTACATTTTTGTTCTGGGACCATATAATGTAGACATCACCGGAGATCTTCAGAATATTTTAGGAGGATCTGTTCCTTCTGTGAGAGCAGGATACTGATTCTTCATGGAAAAACAGGACTTTTTTCTTAAGAGAATCCGGGAACTGGCAAATCTCTCTTACCAGAGAGATATTGTTACTTTTTCGGATTTTCTTAATTTAAACGAACAGAATATGGTAAATAGCCAGAATCTGCGCGCTCTTGGCGTAACTGTGCAGAGCTTCGGGGGCTATAAAAACGCGGAGCGTCAGATGGTAGCCTTTCATCCTGATGCTCTTGCTTTTCCATGGGAATTTCCCATTGACTGTCTGAAGATCGAACCTGTATCCGGCAAATTTGCAGATGCACTCAGCCACAGGGACTATCTTGGAGCACTCCTGAATCTTGGAGTGGACAGGAGTGTACTTGGTGATATTCTTGTCCGGGACAAATGCGCATGGTTCTTCTGCCACAAAAAAATGACGGACTTTTTTATCGAAAATCTGTGCCGTGTCCGCCATACCAATATTCTGATCACAAAAGTGAATAACCCGGATGAGCTTCCAAAGCCAAAACTTGAGCCAGTCAGCGGAACCTGTTCTTCCGTTCGTTTGGATTCCCTCATCGCAATGGCATTTAAAGCATCCAGAAGCAGTATGGTTTCCTATATTGAAGGCGGACTTGTGTTTGTCAACGGAAAGCTTATTACTTCCAACGGTTACGAACCCAAAGAAGGAGACATCATATCTGTCCGGGGGAAAGGGCGTTTTCTATTCGAGGGCGTATCTCATCAGACAAAAAAAGGACGCTGCGGTGTCCGTGTTTCTCTTTACGTGTAAAAGGAGCGAAAGATTATGACAGAACAAAAATTACTTGTAAAACGCGAAGGCGACTTTCATTATCCTATTTATTTTGAAAAAGATTTTTCCGGTCTTTCCAGAGCATTAAAAGAAGAAGGACTGGATGGAAAAAACATCTGCATTGTCACTGACAGTCATGTAGAGCCGCTTTACAGACAGGCCGTGGAGAAAGCGTTGTCAAACACTGCCTCTTCTGTCTTTGTTTTTACCTTTGAAGCAGGTGAAAAAAATAAAAATTTGAATACTGTACAAAAACTTTACCAGACTCTAATTGAAAATGGAATGGACCGCCATGGACTTCTTGCAGCTCTTGGCGGCGGTGTTACCGGAGACCTGACTGGTTTTGCCGCAGCCACCTATCTGCGCGGAATTGACTTTATCCAGATTCCCACAACCCTTCTTTCTCAGGTAGACAGCAGCGTAGGCGGAAAAACAGGGGTTGATTTCCAACAGTACAAAAATATGATCGGTGCATTTCATCAGCCTCGTCTGGTATATATGAATATAGAAACCTTAAAGACCCTTCCAGAGGTAGAATTTGCCTGTGGAATGGGCGAAATCCTTAAGACAGGGTTAATCTGTGACGGAGACTTTTTCCGCCGTATATGCGCCGATAAAAACGAAATAAAGGCACTGTCTTTTTCTGCGCTGTCCTCCATGATACGCAGATGCTGTGAAATCAAAGCCGGAGTAGTAGAACGTGACCCAAAAGAGCAGGGAGAACGCGCTCTTTTGAATCTTGGTCATACAATCGGTCATGCAGTAGAAAAACTGAAAAATTTTACTCTTCTTCATGGGCAGTGCGTAGGCATCGGACTGGTTGCGGCTGCATATCTTTCTATGGAGAGAGGATTGCTTACCGAAAAAGAATATGAAGAAATCCGAACAGGCTGCGCCTCTTACAGCCTGCCTCTGGAAACATCCGGGCTCGTGGCAGAGGAAGTACTCGCAGCCACAAAAAAAGATAAAAAAATGGAGCAGGGGCAGATTAAATTTATTTTGATGGACGGCATCGGAAAAAGCTTTATCGACAGAACCGTTACAGATGAAGAACTTGTTCGTGCAATCGAGGAGATTCTTGTATGAAAAAAAAAGATACCTTTCTGCCTTCAGAAGCTTATAGCTTCTGGGGACCTTTGCTGATTATTGCCCTTGTCCTTATCGATCAGGGCACAAAGCTTCTGGCTTTAAGATATCTGAAGAATCAGCAGGATCTGGTTCTGATTCCAGGGGTTCTGGAACTTAATTATCTGGAGAACAGAGGAATGGCTTTTGGGCTTTTTCAGGGAAAGAGATTGTTGCTGATTTTTCTCTGCACCGTTTTCTTTGCAGTTTTTCTATACTTTTATATAAAAGTCCCCAAAACCAAATATTACCTTCCGCTGATTCTGATTTCTCTTTTCATGTTTGCGGGAGCTTTCGGAAACTTTATTGACAGGCTGCTCAGAGGATTTGTCGTTGACTTTATCTATATTTCCCTGATTGATTTCCCTGTTTTTAATGTCGCCGATATTTATGTGGTGTGCAGCGGAATCCTTCTTGTGCTGTTCACACTTCTGAAATATAAGGATGATCATGACTTTGATTTTCTTAAAATAAAACATACGAGGTAAACATGGAAGTTTTGGAATATAAAACCACAAAAGAGGAAGCGGGCGTACGCATCGACCGCTTCCTTTCTGAAAAAAACGAGGAGATTTCCCGTTCCTATCTGCAGAAGCTCCTGAAAGAAAAGCAGATTACGGTGAACAACACTCCGGTAAAAGCAAATTATAAAATACAGGCAGAGGATTTCATCCGGGTGGAGCTTCCGGATATGGAGGAACCTGATATTCTTCCGGAGGATATTCCTCTTGATATTCTTTATGAGGATAAGGATGTGCTTGTTGTAAACAAACCAAAAGATATGGTAGTTCATCCCAGCGCAGGTCATACATCCGGAACTTTGGTAAACGCAGTGATGTTTCACTGTAAAGAGAATCTTTCCGGAATCAACGGCGTACTGCGTCCCGGAATTGTCCACAGAATTGACAAAGATACGACCGGTGCGCTGCTCATCTGCAAAAATGATACTGCCCACCGTGATCTTGCCGAGCAATTGAAACAGCATAGTATTAAGCGCCGTTATCGTGCCATTGTGGCAGGAAATCTGAAAGAGGATGAGGGAACAATCGAAGGTCCTATCGGTCGTCATCCCATTGACCGAAAAAAAATGGCAATCAATTACAAAAACGGAAAAGAAGCAGTAACCCATTATAAAGTTCTGGAGCGCTTCAAAAATGCAACTTATGTAGAATGCCGCCTCGAGACAGGACGCACTCATCAGATACGTGTTCACATGACCAGTATAGGGCATCCTCTTTTGGGAGATGAGGTTTACGGTTCAGGAAAAAATCCTTATCATCTTCAAGGACAGGCGCTTCATGCAATGATTCTTGGCTTTGTCCACCCGTCCACAGGGGAATATATGGAATTTGAGGCTCCGCTTCCAGAATATTTCACAAAATTATTGGATAAATTGCGGAAATAGTTTGCATTTCTTCTAAAATATTGTATAATAACACTATTAAAATAATTTGCTTTTTCAATGCAGAAGGGAGTGGCAAATATGAACAGTACGAGTTCAGTAATTACCATCGGACGAGAATACGGTAGTGCGGGAAGACAGATTGGCCAGGAGGTTGCCAAGTATTTCGGCATTAAATGTTATGATAAGGAGCTTTTGGAGCATGCAGCCAATGACAGCGGTATCTGTAAAGAGCTGTTTGAGAACCATGACGAGAAGCCAACCAACAGTTTTCTGTATTCTCTGGTTATGGATACATACTCATTCGGATATTCCTCCGCTGGTTTCACAGATATGCCAATTAATCACAAGGTTTTTCTTGCTCAGTTTGACGCAATCAAAAAACTGGCATCTGAAGGTCCCTGTGTCATGGTTGGAAGATGTGCAGATTACGCCCTGGCTGAGTCCAAAGACTGCTTCAGCGTATTCATCCATGCAAACCTTGACTGGAGAATTAATCGTATCGCACAGAAATACGGCAAGAGCATGAAAGAGGCTAAGGATATCATCAACAAGACCGATAAGAGCCGTTCAAGCTATTATAATTATTATACAAATAAAAAATGGGGTTCTGCGGCAGGCTACAGTCTCTGTATTGACAGCAGTAAGTTCGGCATTGAAGGAACTGCACAGACGATTATTGAAGCTGTAAAAGTATTCGATTCTCTTAAAAAATAAAATATGACTCTGTGAAATTCAACAGGGTTCTGACATCTTTCTTGTCAGAACCCTGTTTTATTATTCTGTGATCTTCCAGCCTTTGATATTTCCATTCAAAATAGCCGTGAACATTCTCTCTTTTGTTCCGGGATGCTCCTTGTTTAACTGCCGGAGGAGATTTTTTGCGTATTCACGCTTGGTATTTCCGTCAGCCGGACATTTATTTTTTACCACCGGAAGCTCGTATTTATGCTGGAAACCTATAACATCCATTTCTTCCATAAAAAGCATGGGACGAATCAGAGTAAGATCCATTCTGTCCCAGTAAGTGACAGGAGAGAAGGTGTGAAAGCGTCCCTCGAAAATCAAAGACATAAGCATAGTCTCCACTACATCGTCTTTATGATGAGCATAAGCAATCTTATTACATCCAAGTTCCTTCGCCACCTGATTAAGAGCGCCCTTGCGCATCTTTGCACAAAGAGAACAGGGATTGCTTTCTTTGCGATCTTCAAATATAATCTTATAAATTTCCGTATCTATTACGGTGTAATGTATTCCCAGTTCATCGCATAATTTCTGAATGGGATCCATAGATACCCCCTCAAATCCAAGGCTTACCGTAACTGCCTCAATTGTAAATGGATGAGGATAAAATCTCTGAAGACCATGAAGGGCATAGAGAAGAGTAAGGCTGTCCTTTCCGCCGGAAACACCTACGGCAATCTTATCTCCGTCCTGAATCATGGAAAACTGGTCAACCGCCTTACGTGTAACGCTGAGTAGCTGCTGTAATTTCATATACGTATCAATCCTTTAATTAATTCTTTGTAGATATATCGAAAACATTATAACGGGTTTGAGAAAAAGGCGCAACAAATTTATAAAAAATTAAGGAATTATCTAAGACAATTATCCGAAATCATGTTATAATCTTTATAGTTTTGTTTTAGGAGGACATTATGAAATTTCGTTGGGACAACAAATATTTACACTGGGGCGTTACAGCATTTCTTGTAATTGCAGCCAGCATGCTGTTTTACTATGGTATATTCCATATGAAGACCCTGATCGTAGGTATTAAAACTTTTGCAGGAATCATGGCGCCAATCATCTACGGAGTCATTTTAGCCTACGTTTTAAGCCCACTGATCAATTTTTTTGAAAAGCAGATCATCTTTCCAATCCTTGAGAAAAAAAAGATTAAACTGCAGAAGAGAGGAGAGAGAACCGTTCGCTGGATTTGTGTGCTGTTTTCCATGTTCCTTTTTGCAGTCTTAATCTATGCACTGATTATGATGATTCTGCCACAGTTGATCAGAAGTATCATGAATATTATCTACAGCTTCCCACATTATGTAGATGTTATCGAAAACTGGATGAATTCCTTTGTGGAACGGGGCTGGAATATGAATGCAGATGCCATTGATATGATGAACCAGTATTCCGAACAGGCACAGGAATATCTGACCACCAATATTCTTCCGCAGATGCAGAATATGCTTAAAAACATTTCTGCAGGTGTATTCGATGTTCTGACGTTCCTCAAGAATTTTCTGATCGGCGCCATTGTATCTCTTTATGTATTGGCAGATAAGGAGAAGTTTGTAGCCAAGAGCAAGATGTTTATGTACGCTGTATTTCCTGCCAACTGGGCAAATACGGTGATCCATGCCATGCGCTTTACACATAAAACATTCGGTGGCTTTTTAAACGGAAAGATTTTGGATTCCGCCATTATCGGCGTACTCTGTTATATTGGCTCCGTTCTTCTGGATATGCCGTATGTAATTCTTATCAGCGTAATTGTAGGTGTAACAAATATTATTCCATTTTTCGGCCCATATATCGGAGCTGTACCCTGTATCCTTCTGATTTTGCTTGTAGATCCGCTGAAAGGTCTTTACTTTGCAATATTTATTCTTGTATTGCAGCAATTCGACGGAAATATCCTTGGCCCCAAAATCCTTGGAGACTCTACAGGACTTTCCAGTTTCATGGTTATTGTCGCCATCCTTGTAGGCGGTGGTCTGTTCGGAGTTCCGGGAATGATCGCAGGAGTCCCTGTGTGTGCCGTAATTTATGCAACTGTATGGAAGCTTATCGGCAATTCCCTTGCAGGCAAATCCATGCCGTCTGAAACAGCAGATTATATGGATATCGATTGCCTTGACCTTGAAAGCAAACAGGCAGTACCCATGCAGCCGGAAGAGAAGCAGAATAATCCTGAAAAGGCTTCACCAAATAAAGATAGTATGTTTATGAAAGTATGGACAAAGATTGAATCTGTCGTTCTCTTTGTCTGGAAAATTCTTGAAAAATATCTTTCAAAGGCATGGAGCTTTTCCAAAGAGAAATACAAGGAACTGAAAGCAAAAATTAATCAAAAAAAGAATACTAAATAAAAGGGGATTTATGAAATGAAACTTGTGATTCAGCGTGTAAATCATGCCGAAGTAAAAGTAAATAACGAGATTGTAGGAAGCATAAACAAAGGCTTCCTCGTTCTCGTGGGTGTCGGTCAGTCCGATACAAAGGAGATTGCAGACAAATATCTGAAAAAACTTCTGGGACTTCGTATTTTTGAAGACGAGGCAGGTAAGACAAATCTATCCTTAAGCGATGTAAACGGAGAGTTGCTTATGGTTTCACAGTTTACACTTTATGCCAACTGTAAGAAAGGAAACAGGCCAAGCTTTATTGAAGCCGGAAATCCGGAACTTGCAGAAAATCTGTACGAATATATGATTGCCCAGGCAAAGAAACAGGTTCCGGTTGTAGAACATGGAATCTTCGGCGCAGATATGAAAGTATCACTGGAAAACGACGGACCATTTACCGTAATTCTGGATGAAGCGATACTTTAACCCTGAAAGAAGTACCTTTCGGGGTCTATACATCTATACGACAAACGCGAGTTTTTCAAATAGATGTATAAAAAAAAGCTACTTTCCTAAAAACCACTCTTTACAAACTGCTTTTTAACCTTTTTCATTCTATATTCATTTAAGGAGTTTTTATATGGAAAACACTACTACTGATTACAATGACTCAAAAAAAGTAACTTATCATGAACAGACAGACATCCAAAATATTCTAAAGCTCCGTGAAGTCTTAAAAACACTTCCTGATTTCTGCAGGGACTATTTCCGCGCTATGGATTCTGTTACTACCACAAAAACCCGAATTTCCTACGCTTATGATATTCGTATCTTTTTTCAGTTTATACTGGACGAAAATCCTGCATTTAAGGATTTTACCATGAAGGATTTTACTGTGGACGTTCTCGATCAGTTCTCTGCTGTAGATATTGAGGAATATATGGAATATCTGAAAGTTTACAAAAACGGGGATAAAACCGAAACTAACGGTGAACGCGGGATCAAACGGAAATTATCGGCACTCAGAAGCTTTTACGCCTATTATTTTAAACGCGAAATGATTCACACAAACCCTGCAGTTCTTGTAGATGTACCGAAAATCCACGAAAAAAGCATCATAAGACTGGACACAGACGAGGTCGCCCTTCTCCTTGATTACATTGAGCATTGCGGTGACTCTCTGACAGGCCAGAAACGTGTATATTACGAAAAGACAAAGGAACGTGATTTAGCCCTTGTCACTCTCCTTCTCGGCACAGGAATCCGTGTTTCTGAGTGTGTGGGGCTTGATGTAGAGGATGTGGATTTTAAGAATAACGGAGTCAAAGTTATGCGCAAAGGCGGAAATGAAATGGTTGTGTATTTCGGTCGCGAAGTAGAAAAGGCTCTGAAAAAATATCTGGAGGTTCGTGAAGGCATTACTCCTATGGCAGGTCACGAACACGCGCTCTTCTATTCTACCCAGCGCCGCAGAATTGGCATACAGGCTGTAGAAAACCTTGTAAAGAAATATGCAAGGGAAATCACAACTACAAAGAAAATTACGCCCCACAAGCTGCGCAGTACCTACGGTACAGCCTTATATCAGGAAACAGGCGATATTTACCTTGTAGCAGACGTTCTTGGGCACAGAGATGTAAATACGACCAAGAAACATTATGCTGCCATGGATGACGCCAGACGTCGTAAAGCAGCCACTGCTGTTTTGCTCCGTGAAGAACTAGATTCCGGACAATAAATAAAACAAGAAAAAGAAACAGGGGAACCTGCCATCATAACGACGGCGGATTCCCCTTTCTTTTCCTTATGTAGTTTTCAGCTAAAATATTCAGGTCGTTCTATATTCATTAATAATAAATAAATGCTAAGGCATTATAAGGCAACGCTGATTTTCTCATGGAGTTCTGCCGGAATTTCTTCCTTATCCAGAGACATGCTGATAACAAAAGTAACACCGAACTGTGTTCCGATTGCTTCAAGCTGTTCAATAGTAGCTGTTGCATCTTCGTTCTCCAGCTTCGCAATTTTAAGGAAACTGTCAAGATAAATCTGCTCTAAGTCGTGGTCCTGAGAAAGGACACCACAGATAAATCCTACAAACTCATCTGCATTTTGAAGAGGGAATCCTGAGACATCAATGAGACGTACTTTGTTGTTCAGCTCATACATATGTTTCGTGCTCTTGTCGAGATAAACAATATTACCATTTGCGTCTTTAATCGCGCCGTTTACTCTGTCTAACAGTACTTTTGTTTTGCCTTTACCTTTCTTTCCTACAATCAGTTCAACCATCCTGTTTTCCTCCTTAGACACATATAATATTAATATTTACCAAAAACATTAATTAATGTGCTTATTATTATAGTGCATTTTATCAAAAAATACAAGTGAAAATTTAAACTTTTTGTATGATTTTGCATAGACTGTTAAAACACCTATAATAACCCCTTTTCCTTTGTTATTTTAAATTATTTAAAATCCCCATAAGACGTTCTTTTGTCATATGGGGACAGATTTCTCCGTCTATCATAAGATTCGGAGATGTTTTGCAATTTTTCAAACAATTCTGTGTAACAAGAAGGATTTTTTTATCATAAGATAACCCGTCCTTATCTGTCTTAAGTTCATCTTTTAATAACTGTAAAAGAGAGGGACTGTCTTTTCTTCCGCATCTTTCTCCTGTACATGCAACAATTTTATGCTGATAGGGCGCAAGCTTGAGAGCTGAAGAAAACTTTACCAGACAATTTAAAACTGTCACTTTTATTTCCAGAGCTCTGGCAGCCCTCTCCAGAACAGACTGGGGCAGAAATCCCAGTACATCCTGAAGTTCCTCAAGCATGGCACGGTAATTCTCCTGTTCCTGAGGTTGTTTTTGATAATAAGAAATAATTTCTTCAATTTGTTCTTCCTGTTTTTTATAATCCATCTAATATTCTCCTATCTTTTCATTATCAGTTAATATTTTGTAAAAGGGAATTCATTTCCTGATATAAAAGTTCTTTCGTTGCTGCTCCCGTTACAATAGAAACGAAAGGTTTACCATAAGCGTTCTGTGTCAAAATAGCCAGACAGTTTCCGGCAGCACTTGTAGTACCTGTCTTTCCGCCAAGAATTGTGACATCTTTAGGCGCAGTTGCTTCTCCGGTAAGATAATGATCCGTCGCCTCCAGAGTTGTGCTTACCTCATATCCGTCTGTATTCGTATAAGTGACCGTATAGGACGGCATCTGTGTAATCTCTGTAAACTGAGGATATTTCAAAGCCTCATTAAGCATAAGATAAATATCGTAAGGTGTTGTATAATGGTTTTCATCCTGAAGTCCGTGAGGATTTGTAAAATGCGTGCCTGTACAGCCAAGCTGCGCTGCATAGCTGTTCATCATTTCAACAAAATCGGAAGTGCTTCCACCGATATATTCAGCAATTGCAGAAGCTGCATCATTGCCGGAATAAACAAGAAGGCAGTGTACAAGCTGATTTAAGGTAACTCTGTCTCCCGGACGAAAACCACATACCTGAGATCCCTCTTCCAATGTGACATTTTCCTCGGAAATAGTCACTGTCTCATCCATATTGCCGTTTTTGAAAGCAAGCATAGCTGTCATAATCTTTGTGATACTTGCAGGATAAATCCTGTTATACGCCCCATTTGCATAGAGTACTTTTTTATTACTAAGATCAAACAGAATGCCTGACTGTCCTGATTCCAGAGAAACATTGTCCAGTGTTTCATCACCTTTTGCAATACATAAGTCTGCAGCAAAGCCTTTCGCTTTCTGCTTTTCTCTGGAAGCAAGTACATTGTCAAATTCTACAGATGAATCATAGGGCTGAAGAGGCTTCGAGAAGGTACCTCCCTTCATAGTAAACACAAGAAAACCTGCTCCTGCTCCAAAAACAACCACAAGAACCGCCAAAATGACAGACGCAATAATCTTTTTTCTACGTTGTCTGCGTCTTCTGATTTCTCTGCGGATAGCTGCCCTCGATGGTTCCGGTATGTTTCCGACAGGATTCTTTTTTGATGATGTCATAAGTATTCCTCTTTCTTATCAATTTCTTTTTTCTTAAGTTCTTTATTATAAGCGCTGCTCTGAAGTCCTACATTCAATACAAATCCCATACCGATATACAGGCTGACCAGAGAGGTAAGACCATAACTTACAAAAGGAAGCGGTGTTCCTGTGTTAGGCGCAATTCCGGTGGCAACACAGATATTAAGGAAACTCTGGAATGCCACAAGACTTCCTATTCCACAGCAGAGAATTTTCCCGGACAAATCCTTTGCCCGAAGGCTCATACGAATACACTCTATAGATATCAGAAGATGCAAGATGACAATCGTACAGCATCCCAGAAATCCGTACTCCTCTCCTGCCACTGCAAAGATAAAGTCCGTCTGGTTTTCGGCTACAAAGTTACCTTTATTTACAGACGCAGTTTCTATATTGCCGCTTAACTTTTTGCCGACAAGCTCGCCTGAAGCTATGGCTGTCTTGGAGTTGTTCTGCTGTTCAATATCATCGCTGTATTCCTCGTTCTCAGGATAGAGGAAGGACATGATACGATTCCTCTGGTAATCTTTCAGAAGCTTCTGGTCCGGCTGTACTACTATGGACAAAAAGATAATCAACAGTGGTACTGCAATAAGGATTACTCCGCCGATAATCTTGTAGTTTAATCCTGCAATGTAAATAAGAATACAGAAAATAATAGTAACAGTAATCGTATTTTTGAGATCCGGCTGTTCCAGAATAAGAAACAGCGGCACTGCGAGAAGCACTGCTGCTTTTAAAATCGTCTTAGGTGTATTTAAGTCTTCCTCATGGTCCATAAAAAATTTTGCAAAAAAGAGGATGATAATAATTTTTGACAGCTCTGTAGGCTGAAAACGGAAGCCGCCGATGGAAATCCAGCGGGCAGCTCCGTTGGCGCTGTCTCCCAGAAGACGAACGCCAAGAAGCATGATAATATTTCCAACATACATAATCCACTGGAAATTCATAATCCAGGAATAATCCATAAGCGAAAGAACTGTCATAACAATCAGTCCCAGAATCACTCCGACAAACTGCTTGTTCTTTAAATCCGGCGCTGCTGCTCCTACAAGAGTAACTCCAATCATACTGATCGCCAGCAGAAACAGCACCAGCCTGAAATTATAAAATCGTAATTTGTACTGCTTTATCATAAGTCTATCGTTCCTTTTTATTTCGGACAGGGATGTAAGCATGTACCACAGACGGCTCCTGCGTCACCTCTAGCATCACCTTGTCTTCCTCAATGGTAAGGTATTTTTTTGCGGTATGTATCATGTCGTTTCTTAACTGTTTTATCATTTGCGGAGAGCAGTCAATCCGTTCGGATATGAGGAGGAGCTTCATTCTGTCCCTTGCATATCCTGCTGAACGGTTCTTATCACGGAAAAAGGTTTTCATTCCGATTCCCTCCTTATGATAACACTTAGTTTTTAAATATATTACCGAGTCTGCGCAAAAACCCTTTTTTCTGTCTTATACTTACAAAGGGAATCTTTTCGCCCATAAGACGACGGCAAATATTTTTATATTCTTCCTCAGCCTGGGAATTTTTCCCTGATAGAGGATCACCCTGATTAGCCGCTATCACAATCTGTTCGTCATCAAGAAGCGTTCCAATCAGATCCACTGCCAGTATCTCAATCACATCGTCCACTGACATCATATCTCCTCTTGCAATCATTTCAGGACGCAAGCGATTAATGATCAGGTGTATATCACGAATTTCATTGGCTTCCAGAAGACCGATAATACGATCTGCATCGCGGATGGCAGATACCTCCGGCGTTGTCACCACAAGAGCCTTATCTGCCCCTGCTATTGCATTCTTAAAGCCCTGCTCAATTCCGGCAGGACAATCGAGAAGAACGTAATCAAACTCTTCTCTCAGATCATCGGTAAGTTTGATCATCTGTTCCGGAGAAACTGCCGTTTTATCCTTTGTCTGTGCAGACGGAAGAAGATAAAGATTAGGATGGCGTTTATCTCTGATCATCGCCTGACGAAGACGACAGCTTCCATTTACCACATCCACAAGGTTATACACAATTCTGTTCTCAAGTCCCAGAACTACATCCAGGTTTCGAAGTCCTATATCCGTATCCACGAGTACGACTTTTTTGCCCAGCATGGAAAGTCCTGTTCCGATGTTTGCAACAGTTGTTGTTTTTCCCACACCGCCTTTTCCGGATGTGATCACAATGACTTCACTCATAGTTTCTTTGTTTCCTCCTAAAAATGACTTCCAGACTTCTGGTATTCTCCCTGCTGTAGCTTTAGGCATGTTCCTGACATGCCTTAGTCATTCGAAACATCGCTGCTGTCACTGGACGCAACGCCTGTAAGGATAGACTCTTCATCTGCCAATTCAAACATGTATTTAAAAATATCATTAGCTGCCAGACATGCATTACCGGAAGAATATCCGTTGGCAATTCGAACAGCCAGTGCATATTTCGGCTCGGAAGCCGGCGCATAGCCGATGAAAAGACCGTGGTTCGGATGACGCAGATCCACCTCCGCTGTACCCGTTTTTCCGGCAACCTCCATACCAAGTCCATTAAACTGGCTGTGAGTCTGCACAACGCGGTACATACCGTCATGGATGTCATCCCAGATATTCTGCGGTAAATCCAGAGTATTCTCAACCTTAGGACTGTATTCCTTAAGAATATCCCCCTGAGGATTTGTAATCCGGTCTAAAAGAGTCAGGTCATACACAGTACCGCTGTTGGCAATCGTTGTGGCATATCGTGCAATCTGACTGGTTGTAAAACCGTGAGTTCCCTGTCCCATATAGGAGCGGACAGCATCAAAATCAGAAATCTGCGGTGTTGCCTCAGAAATTTCAATTCCCGTCTTACTTGTCAGACCTATCATCTCTGCATATTGTTCCAGTTTTCCAAGACTCTGAGTCTCTGAAAATTTTTCTCCCTGTTTTCCCAACTGAAATCCTATCATATTAAAAAAATAGTTACAGGATTCTTCAATTGCACCACGGATATCAAGACCACCGTGTCCCTGGCGGTTCCAGCAATTGACCGGAGGCTGTACCAGATCAAAGGCGCCTGTACAGTCAATGTAGGTACTGTCATCTATCACGCCTTCCATCATACCGGCAATCGTGGAAAGAATTTTCAGTGTGGAACCCGGCGCTGTTTTCTGCTGAGTTGCCTTGTTAAAGAAAGGACTTGATAAATCCATGGCCAGTTTTGCATAATATGCAGTGTCCATATCATTGGTCAGACGATTGTTGTCATAACCGGGATAGGAAACACAGGCAAGTACTTCTCCTGTGTGAACATCTGTAACTACTGCAGAAGCAGAACACGGCATCAGTGCAAGCTGTGCAGGCTCTATTTCCAATGACCAGATTTTATTTACCATGAAATCATACGCTCCCATAGCTCCGGATGCAAGTGCTTCATAAGTATCGTCCTCTTTGGAAAGAATTCCCTGTTCATAAAGAACAAGACAAAGCTCCTGACCTGATATCGTATCCTCATGAAGCATATACTTATAAAGGATTTTTGAAAACGTATTGTCTGTCTTCAGATAATCCGTGATATAAGCGGTAAGTACCTGATAGATTTCTGAAGAATCCAGATAGTCTCCTTCTGAAGAAATTTTGGAAATATCAATCCAGTTTTGTCCTGCCGCATAGGTAAGATATTCTTTAAGGCTAATGCTCTGATCCTTTGTCCATGCCTTATAAGTAGAATCAGACTTATCAATAGCATCCTTAGAGATGATTTTCAGGGTATCCCGAAGCAGATTGTCGCAGATATACGTCATATATTCCTGTATCTGCGGATCCTCATCTTTAAGAGCAGGAGGATTGTCTCCTGTAAGCCTATTTGATATTGTATCAAAAACCTGCTGCTGCTTTTGCTGAAATTTGTCGTACAGATTTTTTTCTGTCTGAGAGGCATCCTCTTCCTCAAATTTTGAGATGTCAATGACACTGTTTTCAACAAGTGCATTGTAAACATCATAAATCGGAATTCGAATCTGAGATGCATCGGTGACACTGTCATAATCAAACGTCTTTGTAGCATCCAGCTTGGAAAGAAGAATACCTGCCACACGCTGCTTTAGAATCTGATAAATAGCCGACTGCCATTCTTTATCAAGAGTCAGATATACATCATTCCCTGCAACGGGGCTGAGTCTTGTATTCTCATCAATCTTAAGAACTTTTCCCAGATTATCAACAGATACGGTTTCCTCACCGTCTGTTCCCTGAAGAGTAAGCTCCATATACTGCTCGATTCCTGCCTTACCGATGACGGCATCATTAGAGTAATTCGGATTTTGCTCCCTTAATTCCTCAAGCTCTTCTGAAGAAGCCTTTCCCGTGTATCCAAGAATCGGCCCCATACTCTCATCCTCCACATATTTGCGGATAGAATCCTCCACAACATCGATTCCCTGCAGTGCAGTCTTATTCTCTTCAATTGCCGCCACAGACTCTTCACTGACATTTGAAGCAATTGTGACACGCATATATTTTTTAAAACTGTTTGTATTCAGCTCATAGCGGATAATGGCAAGATCCAGAATCTCCTGCGGAGTAAAAGAAGCCGGCAGATTATGGGCAGTCAGTTCCTCCTCACTGTATGCATCCTCCCCGTCAAGAACAATAGAAAATCCTTTTTCACCTTTTAAATGATCCATCATCTGCGCAGCAGTTGATGTTTTTTCTTCCTTTGTCATCTCCTCAATCAAAGGATGTCCATAAATATCTGCTCGGAATCGATTCAGAGTAAAACCCTCGTCCACATCGAACGCAAAATTCCCCTCCTCATCTACAAAAATATGAAAAGAATCCCTGGAAATAGAATCCCCGTTCTTCTCAAGAATTTTCATAACCTGATAAGCAGTACCGTTAAGAGAAAGATTACGTTCTCTGGCACTTGCATAAGTCCCGTTATCTTCGAAAGTAAGGGCATATGACAATACATTCGTAGCCAGCTCCTCACCATTCCTGTCATAAATATTTCCACGCGTACTTTTCAGGACACGTTTCTTCGTCGTCCTTGTCTGGAATTTGCTGATATAATCCTGTCCCTGAATAATCTGCAGGTCAAAAAGCTGCCTTACGAGAACAGAGGATAAAAAAAGAAAAACCAGCGCCAGTACAGTGGTACGTTTTATTCGTATTTTTTTTATAAACTGTTTTATTTTAGTACCCAAATTGACTCACTTTCTTTCCTGGTAATACTCATGAAATGGTAATTAATATAATAAAATACCCTGTATACAATCAGGGTAAGAAACACCGTATAAAAAATTTCCGGAAGGATAATACGGTATAAATAAGTGCCAAGTCCCATTCTTCCGCGCAGAAGAAACTGAAGCCCGTACACAGCCAAGTTATAAATCAAATCTGTCCCTGCTGCCAGCATCATGGGAACCTTTACGTCATCGTCATAACAAATACGGTGCGCATATCCGCTGATAAAACCCGTATACATATAAATCAGCGCATAAAAGCCAAATATGGAACCATAGAACATATCAATGAGAAGCCCGGAAAAAAAGCCTGTCCAAAGGCCGCTTTTTCTTCCGCGCATCAGTCCCATGGATACACAGAGAATCAGAATCAGATTCGGCGTTATAGAACCAATGGAAATTACATGCAGTACCGTACACTGAAGAAGAAAGCAACCGATGATTGTAATCCCAAGAACAATCTTACTTTTCATTCGCAGCCCCCTCCTTCTGAGTAATGCCATCCTGTTTATTCACCGTTATGACAAAAACCTCCCGAAGATGACGAAAATCCACAGGAGTAACAAGCGTACCTGTCTTAGTCAGGTTATTGCTGTCCTGATTAATCTCACTCACGTATCCAATAAAAAGCCCCGGAACATATTTCTCACTGATATTGGAAGTTACAATACGTTCTCCTGCTGTAATCTTGTTATCCTGATCATAAAGCTGATGAAAACTGAGCTTTCCCTCATCAATAAGCTCCAGATCTCCCTGGACTACACAGTTGTCAGATGTACTCACCGTCATGGCACTGACATTGCTGCTGTCATCAATAATAGAACGGACTGTTGCCCAGTGCGGTCCGGCTTCTGTGACAATCCCCACCAGACCTTTTCCGGCAATTACATTATTATCAATACGCACCCCGTCAGAAGTTCCTTTATTAATCATAAACGTATCGTACCAGTTCCCGGGATCCTTTGAAATAATACTCGCCGCAATTTTCGGATAATCTGAATATTCTTCATCAAGCTTGTAGAGTTCTTTTAAACGGGAAAGCTCTGTCTGATCCTGAATCAGCTTATTATTCTGGGTAGTAAGACTGTCAATCTCCGCTTTCAACTCCTCGTTTTCAAGCAGAAGCTCCTGTTTGTCACGAAAAGCTGCTCTGATATCAAGAAGCAAAGAACCTATCTTGTTGATGCTTTTTTCAAATGGCACTATAATCGTTCCTGCCGCTTCCTGTAACGGAGCAGACGTCACACCCGAGGCAAAAGTAGCCGCAATACAGCTGATGCAGAAAATCGTCATAATCACCAGAAGATGTTTGCTTTTTAAATTAATTCTGAACTGAACTTTCTTTTTCAGGTTTTTCATTCTCGTCCCCCTGGATATTTATAATAATCTGTTAATCTGAAGAGAATGGCTTTTAAAGCTTCCTCTGTTTTACAGGTGTTGCCCACTTCCTGAGTTCCCTGTCACGAATAATTTTTTCTAAACCGCTTACAGCCGAAGTTTCATACAGGTCTGAAAGATTGAAGGTAAATCCTGTATAACTTGCCAGATACTTATCAATATAAGGAAGCCGCGTACTTCCTCCTGTAAGATAAATTCCTTCCTTTGCGATATGATAGGAAATCTGAGGAGGGATACGCTCCAGAAATGTTTTCATTTCCGCTGCAATCTCATTGACACAGTTCATAATTCCGGCATTAACCACATAGGAAGAAATCACTTCTTCTCTGGGAAGCCCTGAGACACTGTCGATTCCAACAACTTTACGTGCTTCTTTTTTCTGGTCATTTAAGCGTCCCATAACCATTTTCAGACGTTTTCCTGTACGCGTTCCAATCTGAAGATTATAGCGTTTACGCACCTCGCTGCAGATAGCTTCATTCATCTGTCTGCCTCCGATCGGAATCTTCCTGCTGATAATGACTTTTCCATCTGTAATAATCGAAAAACAGGTGCTCTGTGCGCCGATGTTTACTACCATACTTCCTTCCTTATTTTCAATGTCAACTCCCATGGCAATTGCATCCGCAATAGGAGCCTCCACCATGAATACCCGGTTCTGATGAAGCCAGTGTCCGTTTGCAACATAGTAGTAAGCGCGTTTCTCAACGGGCGTCATATCCAGAGGAACCGTAAAATACATGACAGAATTTATCCCCCGGATACGGTCAATTTTTTTCATCATACTGTAGAGCACGATTTCCTGCAGTTCCAAATTGGCAATTATGCCAAAAGCCATCGGCGAATTCACAGAAATGTCCACAGGTTCTTTTTCGAACATTTCATACGCTTCATTGCCCACGGCGATAATCTTACGTCCTCTGGACGCAATCATGTTTTTTTCAATGTAACTTTTGTTTTTAAAAAATGAATAGACTTTTACGGAACTGCTCCCCAAATCTATTCCGTAAGTTTTTTCAAACAGCATATATCTGCCCCTTTAATTCTCCATATATCCTTCTTCTCTGAAACTGAAATACCGGTGGTCTCCGATCACAACATGATCGAGAAGAGGAATACCTATTAATTCTCCTGCCTGATAAATTCTGGCAGTTACATTTCTGTCATTGCTACTCGGCGTCGGATCTCCGCTTGGATGGTTATGTACGAGGATCAGACCTGCAGCATGACGGCGCAAAGCTTCCAGAAAAACCTCTCTGGGTGTAATCAGAGTCGCATTCACAGTCCCTCTGGTAAGAAGCTGTTCTCCAAGAAAATGATTTCTGGTGTCCAACATCATGATTATCATCAATTCCTGCTCCTCATGTCGGAGCTTCTCCATGTAATATCCGGCTATGGAGGAGGGATTTTCAAAGGTAAGCTGCCCTTTGGCTGCTGTACAGGCAATTCGCTTGGAAAGCTCCCCGATGCATTTCAGCTGAACCGCCTTCACCTTCCCGATTCCCGGAATTTTCATTAGATCTTCCGCTGATACATGCAGAAGTCCGATTAGCCCGGGATAGGAGGCATTCTCCATAGTTTTCAGTATCTGACTGGACAAAGAAATAGAGTTTTTCCCCATCGTGCCGCTTCTTAAAATCACAGCCAGCAGCTCACTGTCACTTAGAGCGCCGACTCCCTCTCGAAGACATTTTTCGTAAGGACGCTGTGCTTCCGGTAAGTTTTTAATACTTTCACTCATAATTTTTCCCTGCCGCTCTTTAAGCAAAGGAAATCCTGCTCCAAGACGTTCTTAAGCCTTGAATCAGAACTACAGATATTCCCGAATGCGAAATATAGCATTCTATATTCTAGCATAAAAAAAGGGAGATGTACACTCTCCCTTAAAAGTTTCTGTATTTTTTAGAAATGGTTTCCGCAATCTTCAGACCGTCCATGGCAGCGCTGGTAATGCCTCCTGCATATCCTGCACCCTCTCCGCAGGGGTAAACTCCCGCCATATTGCTGACAAGTTCCTGATTCCGGATAATACGTACCGGCGAAGAGGTACGGCTTTCCACACCGCTTAAAAGTGCGTCTTCCCTGTCAAATCCCGGAAGAATTCTGCCGAATGCAGTAACTCCCTCCTCAATGGAAGCGCTGACCTGTTTCGGAAGTACACAGCGGAGATTTCCAAAAATATAATCACCCTTCATACAGGGAGTAACTTCACCAAAAGCAGTACTTACACGATCTGCCTTAAAGTCTCCAAAAAGCTGAACCGGGATTTTTCCCTGGCCAATTTCCCAGGCCTTGCGCTCAAGAATGCGCTGAAATTCCACACCTGCAAGAGGCCCCTCTCCCGGAAAATCCTCCGGCGTCACTGTTACGATCATGGCGCTGTTTGCATTCTCCGCGTCTCTTGCCTGATAACTCATCCCGTTTACAGCAAGTTTTCCCTCTTCAGAAGAAGCATTTACCACATAGCCGCCCGGACACATACAGAAAGAATAGACTCCCCTGCCA
>Scooby_p1__coassemble_351_pt1 | contig 27099 bp, 24 predicted proteins | sample Scooby_p1__metabat2_low_PE_018 | metagenome-assembled genome bin Scooby_p1 | reverse complement strand
TTAATAATCTGCTTTATGATAAAATCTTCCGTTAATATAGTCTGTTTTGATAATATTTACGAAAGCTTGAGGGTCTACCTCATGTACTTTTTTTACCAGATGCTTTGCTTCCTCACGGGAAACAACGGAATAGAGAAGACTTAATTCCTCGTTGGAGTAGCAGCCGTGTCCCTCAAACTGTGTAGCGCTGTGATTTGTAAGCTGTGAAATCTCTTCATATACCTTCTGCGGTTTCTTTGTGACAATAAAAAGCGTGTGCTTTTTATATTTCTGGTGAAGCATCTGAACTACCTGAGTAGAAGTAAACTGGAAGATAATGGAGTAAAGAGCCTTATCCCAGCCGAAGAACACACCGGCGATAACGAGGATAATTGCATTGACTCCAAGAATATAGTTCCAGATATCCTTTCCGTTTTTCTCGGAAAAATAAATGGCAAGGAAATCAAGACCTCCGCTGCAGGTATTTCCGATCAGACACAGGCTGATACACAGACCGTTTATTAAACCGCCGAAGATACAGGTAAGAAGCGTATCGTAGGTGATTGGCTGTGCGGGAATCAGGTCGGTAAGGAAACTGGAAAGGAAAATCATACAGCATGAGCTAATTGTGAATTTCTTTCCGATAAACTTAAAGCCGATGATAACCGGAAACGCATTCAGCGCCAGATTGACCAGAGAGTAAGGCAGGACAATCCCCAAATACTTTTCGCAAAGATTAATAAGAAGAAGCGAAAGTCCGGTAAGTCCGCCGGGAAAAAGTCCGCCTGCACGGACAAAGGTTTTGATGTTAACAGCAAAAATAACAGCAGCGACACAGGCACAGCCGTAACGTTTGATTTCGTGTTTTAAATTCATTTGTTCCATAAAAGCCCCCACAATTACAGATATTGAATTATTTTGCTTCCCAGCGTCCGGATGCACCGCATGGAAGAACAAGCCCGTTAGAGGATACCGGAAGGCCGATTTCCTGAGAGTCTACATGACCGTCCCACTTCTTAAGCTCTGTGGAGAGCATATAGGTCAGAACGGCAGGAGCAAGTCCTGTGGTATAGGAATTAATCAGGAAAAACAGCGGCTTATCGCTTAAAAGCTGCGCGCATAATTTCACGAGATCATGGATACAGTCCTCAATCTTCCAGATTTCGCCTTTCGGACCTCTGCCGTAGGAAGGAGGGTCCATGATAATGGCGTCATAGTGATTGCCGCGGCGAATCTCACGCTCTACGAATTTCACGCAGTCATCTACAAGCCAGCGGATTGGCGCGTCAGAAAGACCGGAAGCTGCGGCGTTTTCTTTTGCCCAGGTCACCATACCCTTGGAAGCGTCTACATGAGTTACACTGGCTCCTGCGGCAGCCGCTGCAAGAGTGGCACCTCCCGTGTAGGCGAAAAGATTCAGCACTTTGACCGGTCTTCCTGCATTCTTGATTTTATTTCCGAACCAGTCCCAGTTTACGGCCTGTTCCGGAAAAAGCCCGGTGTGTTTGAAACTGAAAGGTTTCAGGTGGAAAGTGAGATTTTTGTAATGGAGATCCCACTGTTCGGGAAGATCAAAAAACTCCCATTCCCCGCCGCCTTTTTTGCTTCTGTGATAATGACCGTTCATTTTTTTCCAGCCTTTTTCTGTCTTCGGAGTGTTCCAGATAACCTGAGGGTCCGGGCGGACCAGAATATAATCGCCCCAGCGTTCAAGTTTTTCTCCGCATGAAGTATCAATGACTTCATATTCTTTCCATCCATCTGCAATCCACATAATGTATATTTACCTCTTTCTGATTTTTATCAAACCCGGGCTATTTTATCCATAACCAGACGGTAAATCCGTTTATAGGTTGCCATGGAATAGTGAAGCCCGTCGTCTGTTTCGTTGTCGTAAACGTCGTTTTTGGTACTGTAACCGTATTTAGCCAGCCGGGTATGGGTGTCCAGATAAGTAAACCTGCTGTTGAGAGCGTTCTGCAGAGCAAGGTTGAAATACCGTACGTCCTCCTCTCTTCTCAGGGCTGCATGACCTTTAAGCATACAGGAGTTCAGAGGATTGACGGACATATAAAAAAGCCGGCAGTTTTTGGAAGCGAGCGTTCTTCCAATCCTGTTGAAATAAGAGCCGTAAAGCTTTGCCAGAGCATCGCAGTCCGGACCTCTGCCGTTTACGTAGCGAAGGTCGTTGACACCCAGATTAAAAACAATCGCGATAGGTTTTCGCTTGGAAGCAGGACCTTCAGCCTGAATCTTATTCTTTAAAAGTGCATAGCCTTCTTCCTGAAACCAGCGTATCCCCTGGCCGCTTTTGCAGACAAAATCCAGATAATCCATAAAATCCCCGCCGCACTGCCGACGGAAGGTGTCTCTCATTTTATAAGTTCTGGAATCGCCTACAAAGATTACCTTTGAATATTTGCGGCGGTTCACTCCGGGAAGCTCCCATGGTTCAGGGTCTGTCTCATTTGCCCTGTTAAAAAAGACAGGATAAAGCTTCATATCTTTTTTTATGCTGATTATCTGTCCTGCATAATATTTGGGATTATTTCGCTGCCCTTTTCTGGTTGACCAGCCAAGAAAGGTATAGCCGTCCGGATTTTTCATACCAGGAAGTTTTTTTTGACCGGATCTGATCGTATATTTGCGAAGAATACTGCCGCTTTTCCGGTAAAGAGTAAGATGAACCGCCTGTCCTTTTGCAGAAGCGGAGGATGAGGCATGAACGGCATTTACGCTACATAATGCTGTAAAAATCAGAAGCCACAGTACAAGCAGTCTCTTAATTTTTTTCATAAATAGAAACAGTCCTTTCTTAAAAATGATGATTATCCGGAGAAAGTGTAAAGTCCGGATAATCAAGTATTATGTTATATACGTATCATATCTAAATCTATAATACGGTTTGTTTGCGATAATGTCAATGATTATATAGTGAAAATGCCAGTCAGAGGGTTTTTTGAAGACAGGACTTTGTATGTGTCGCTGAATACATGGAAAGGGCTTGACAATTAGTGCTTTAGTGTACTAAAATGTGTTAGGCATTGATAGAATAATAACGAAGAAACTCGTTAAAAAATCGAGGAGGACTTTATGAAGAAATACAGTGAGATGAGCAGAGAAGAGCTTCAGGCTCTGAAAGAGCAGTTAGATCAGCAGTATGCGGAAATCAAAGCACAGGGACTTGCCCTTGATATGTCTCGTGGTAAACCAAGCGCAGAGCAGCTTAACCTTTCTATGGATATGATGAATGTGCTTGCCAATGGCGCAGAGCTGAAGTGCGAAACAGGTGTGGACTGCCGTAATTATGGCGTCATCGACGGTATTCCCGAAGCAAAGAGACTTCTCGGTGAGATGTCAGAGGTTGATCCTGAACACATTATTATTTACGGAAACTCCAGTCTGAATGTTATGTTTGACAGTATTGCCCGTTCCATGACGCACGGCGTAATGGGAAATACGCCATGGTGCAAGCTGGACAAAGTGAAATTTTTATGTCCAGTACCTGGATATGACCGCCATTTTAAAATTACGGAATTTTTCGGCATCGAGATGATCAATGTACCGATGCATGAGGACGGTCCTGATATGGATATGGTAGAAAAGCTGGTAAGTGAAGATCCTGCAATAAAGGGAATCTGGTGTGTTCCGAAGTATTCAAATCCTCAGGGATATACTTACTCAAGAGAGACTGTAGAGCGTTTTGCCCGTTTGAAACCGGCAGCGCCGGACTTCCGTATTTACTGGGACAATGCATACAGTATCCACCATCTTTACAATGACCAGTTAGATTTCCTTGTGGAAATTCTTGGAGAATGTGCAAAAGCAGGAAATCCTGATATGGTATATAAATTTACATCAACATCCAAGGTAAGCTTCCCAGGTTCCGGTATTGCGGCGGTGGCAGCTTCCAAAGCAAATCTTGCAGATTTCAAAACCTATATGCAGATTCAGACAATTGGACATGACAAACTGAATCAGTTGCGTCATGTGAAATTCTTTAAAGACCTGAATGGACTTCATGCACATATGATGAAGCATGCGGACATTATCCGTCCGAAATTTGAGCTGGTACTGGAAACTCTGGACAGAGAACTTTCCGGTCTGGACATTGGCGAGTGGACGAAACCTCACGGCGGATATTTCATTTCCTTTGATTCTATGGAAGGCTGTGCGAAACGTATTGTTTCTCTCGCAGCAGAGGCAGGGGTTGTTATGACAGGTGCAGGTGCGACCTATCCATATGGAAAAGACCCAAAAGACTCAAATATCCGTATTGCGCCAACCTTCCCGACTTTGGAAGAGCTTGGAAAAGCTGCAGAGGTATTCGTACTTTGTGTGAAGCTTGCAAGTGTTGAAAAACTTCTCGCAGAATAAGGAACATAATATTTACAGAATCAGAATAAGGCATTAATATAATAGTAACTGGCTGAAAGACTCTTTCGGACAGTTACTATTTTCATGTAGTAACGAATATTTAAGCGGGGAGGAATTATGACAGACGAAAAAACAAAAATGAGTGCCGGGAAAAAAGCAGTAATCGGTCTTATTGCGGCTCTTGTTATTCTTACCGGGGCAGCCTACGGATATGGGGTTTATTATTTTACCAATCATTTTCTGCCCGGTTCTATGGTTAACGGTCTGAACTGCTCTTATATGACGGCTGCCGAAGCAGAAGCGCTTCTGGCGAAGCAGATAGATGCTTATGTTCTGACAGTGGATACGAGAAATAACGGCAGAGAGGGAATCACAGCAGAGCAGGCAGGGCTTACCTATGTACCGAATGGTGGAATCGGGAAATTAATGAAGGCGCAGGATCGTTACAAATGGTTTCTGGCGTTTAATCAGAAACAGGAATATGAAATAACATCATCTGTAAAGCTTGATGAGAAACTTTTAAAGAAAGCGATAGCCGGGCTTAACTGTATGCAGGAAGTAAATATTATTAAGCCGGTGGATGCATACATAGCAGAGAAAGAAGATGGATTTGTGGTTTTTCCGGAACAGGAAGGAACTGCGCTGCGAGAGAAAAAAACCGTACAGGTGATCAAAAAAGCGATGGAAACCGTTCAGCTTTCGGTAGATTTGGATAAGGAAGACTGTTACATCAGACCGAAGGTTTACAGAGATGACAAACAGTTGGTGAAGGATTGTAAGCAGATGAATAAGCTTACAAAAGCCATTATAACCTATGACTTCGGGGATCGCTCTGAGGTAGTAGACCGCAGTGTGATCAAAAACTGGCTTATAAGAAATAAAAAAGGGAATTACACTCTGGACAAAAAGCTCGTGGCAGATTATGTTTATAATCTGGGATATAAATACGATACTTTTGGCTGCACCAGAACTTTTCTTACCTATGACGGAAGAGAAAAGATTATTGAAGGCGGAGACTATGGCTGGGCGATTGACCAGCAGGCAGAGACAGAAGCTTTGATAAAAGCTATTAAAGATGGTGTGATTGATGTAAGGGAGCCGGTATATGCCTATAAAGGCTGGAGTAGAAAGACAAATGATATCGGTTATACATATATAGAGATTGACCTTACCAACCAGAGAATGGTATTCTATAAGGACGGAGCGCCGATTGTGGATACACCTGTAGTTACGGGAAATCCCAATGTGGAAGGCAATGAGACACCTACAGGCTGTTTTGCTGTTGATGCGATGATGTCTCCCTATGTGCTCAAAGGAGAGGGATATGCTGCTCCTGTGACATATTGGATGCCGTTTTCCGGAAATGTGGGAGTTCATGATGCGTCCTGGCGAACAGAGTTCGGCGGAAATCTGTATCTGCTGGATGGTTCCCATGGCTGTGTGAATACACCTTATAGTCAGGCAGAAATCATATATCAGAATATAGACATCGGAGCGCCGGTGGTCGTATACAAATAAAGACAGAAATTGAAGGAGATAAAGAAATGAAAATCGTTGTATTAGCAGGCGGAACAAGTACAGAGCGTGAAATTTCCATTGTGTCAGGAACCGGAATCTGTAAAGCACTGCGTCAGAAAGGACATCAGGCAGTGCTTGTAGATATTTTCTGCGGAGATGAAAGGATAGATTGGAAGAATCCGTTTCCACAGGAGTATGATGTGGATGCAGCGTCCGCATATATGAGCAGCTTTAACACAGAGATTGAAAATATGAAAAAGACGAGAAGGAACTTTTTCGGACCGAATGTTCTGACTCTCTGCGAGCAGGCTGATGTTGTTTTTCTGGGACTTCACGGAGCCAATGGAGAAGATGGAAAAGTACAGGCGGCTTTTGACCTGATGGGAATTAAATATACAGGAACAGGCTATTTAAGCAGCGCTCTTGCTATGGATAAGGGAATTACCAAGCAAATGTTCCTTATGCACGACGTTCCTACACCAAAGGGTACTTCCATGAAGAAGGCTCATGCTGTCAGGGATGTGAAAGAATTGGGTATGGAGTTCCCTGTAGTAGTAAAGACCTGCTGCGGCGGTTCCAGCGTAGGCGTATATATTGCAGCAGATCAGGCAGAGTATGAAAAGGCTCTGGAAGACGCCTACAGCTATGAAGACGAGGTTGTAATCGAGGAATATATCAAAGGCAGAGAATTTTCTGTCGCAGTTGTGGACGGCAAGGCATATCCTGTTATCGAAATCGCTCCGTTACAGGGCTTCTATGATTACAAAAATAAATACCAGCCGGGCTCTACAATTGAAACATGTCCTGCAGAGCTTTCTCTGGAACTCACCGAAAAAATGCAGAGATATGCAGAGGCAGGAGCGCGCGCTCTTGGTCTGGAAGGCTACTGCCGTCTTGATTTTATGATGAAGGAAAACGGCGATATGTACTGTCTGGAAGCTAACACACTTCCGGGAATGACGCCGACAAGCCTGATTCCGCAGGAGGCTCAGGTGCTGGGAATTGACTATCCAAGCCTTTGTGAACTGCTGATCGAAGTATCAATGAAAAAATATAAATAAAGGAAAATTATGAAGAATTTAACATTAGAGAATATTACGAGAGTCTGCAACGGAACCTATTATGGTCCTGCAGATAAGATGTATACGGAAGTAAGCGCGATTGTCACGGACAGCCGCTGGATTTCCGAAGGCTGTCTTTTTGTTCCCATTGTAGGAGAAAAAGTAGACGCCCATAAATTTATTCCCCAGGTTATGGAGGGGGGCGCTTTGGCAACTCTTTCTGAGAGAGTTCTGGAAGATGCGGCGTTTCCGTACATTGTGGTGGAATCTTCTCTTCAGGCAGTGAAAGACATTGCGGAATTTTATCTGGAGCAACTTTCCATCCCTGTAGTGGGAATTATCGGAAGTGTGGGAAAAACAAGCACAAAAGAAGCAATTGCTTCTGTTCTGAAGGAGAAATATCGTACTTTAAAGACAGAAGGGAACTTTAACAATGAACTTGGACTTCCGCTGACAGTTTTTCGCCTTAGAGATGAGGACGAGATTGCAGTTCTGGAAATGGGAATCAGTGACTTCGGCGAGATGAGTCGTTTGGCTAAGATTGCAAAGCCGGATACGGCAGTCATTACCAATATCGGAACCTGTCATCTGGAGTATCTGGGAGACAGAGACGGGGTGTTGAAGGCAAAAACAGAGGTGTTCGATTACATGAAAGCAGACGGACATATTGTTTTAAACGGAGACGACGACAAACTTCGCACAGTAAAAGAACCTCAGGGAATCAAACCGGTGTATTTCGGGCTTGATGAAACAAGTGACATTTATGCAGACAATATTGTAAGCCGTGGATTAAAAGGAATGACCTGTACCATACATATGGGAGAAACTGCTCTTGAGGCAGATATTCCGATGCCGGGGCGTCATATGGTGTACAATGCGCTTGCTGCAGCTGCAGTAGGCAGGATTTATGGTCTTACACCGGGGCAGATTAAGGCAGGAATCGAAAGCCTGGAACCGATCAGCGGCCGTTTCCGTATGATTGAGACAGATAATTTCCTGATTGTGGACGACTGCTACAATGCAAATCCCATGTCTATGAAAGCGTCCCTTGATGTTTTAAGAGACGGTGCAGGACGGAGAGTTGCGATTCTCGGAGATATGGGAGAGCTTGGCAAAGATGAGGCTGCCCTTCATGCAGAGGTAGGAGAACACGCAGGAGTCTGCGGAATTGATGTTCTTATTTGTGTGGGAGAGCTTTGCAGTCATATGGCCCAAAAAGCTTCCGAGACAAATCCGGAGCTTAAAGTAATTTATGAAAAAGATCGTGAGAACCTTCTGAAAGCGCTTTCCGGTTATGTGAGAAAAGGCGATACTATTTTGGTAAAAGCATCCCACTTTATGAAGTTTGAGGAAGTTGTAGCCGCTTTGCAGGAGATGTAAGGTTATGAAAGAATTTGGCGAACGATTTTAGTTTCCTGTGAAAGGGGAGAGAGGTATAATGTTCTTAATGATTTAAGTAAGGGAGGACATTATGCTGGAAAAAATCATGAACCTGCACATATTGCTCTACTGCATGGCTGCCCTGGGGGCGTTGGGAGCAATAGGAATGTTAGCCACGCATCTTACTTACAGAAGAATGATAAAAAAGAATACAAACGGATTTATGAGCCTGAAAGAGAAATGGATGAACCTGTGGAAAACGAGAGATAAGCTTTTAAACCGTATGAACCGTCTGGTGTGGTATCCGGCGCTCTTAAGTACAGCGCTTCTGGGAGCAGCGGTTTATCTGGTGACAAGACTTAAGCTTGATGGTCTGTCCCTTCGGTATCTTTACCTGGGAGCTGCGATTCCCACAGCTCTGCTGCTTCTTCGTCAGGCTCTTGATTTTTCTTATAAGGAAGAGCTTATTATGAATTCTCTGGTGGATTATGTAGAACAGATGCGTACCTGGGTAGAGGAAATTCCGGCAGAGCATCGGCCCGATGAGGCAATGCAGGAAGAAATGGTGGAACGTATTGCAGAAAGCATCCGTCAGACGGCTGCGGCAGGAAGTCATTTCAGCAAACGCCTGACAGAGGAAGAAGAAGAAATCATGAGAGAAATAATTCGCGAGTTTATGGCATAATTGTCACAATTTACCTTGTGAAATAAGTTTTTATTTGATATACTGAACACAGAAGATTTTTACATTTTTAAAGGAGAGAAAAGCCATGAGTAAAGTAACATTTGATTATTCAAAAGCCGGCTGCTTCGTTTCAGAACAAGAAGTAGAATCTATGAAAGTTCTGGCAGAAGCTGCAAAAGAAACTTTAGTATCCAGATCCGGAGCAGGAAATGATTTCCTCGGATGGATCGATCTCCCTGTAAATTATGATAAAGAAGAGTTTGCGCGTATTAAAGAGGCGGCAAAGAAAATTCAGGAAGATTCAGAAGTATTACTGGTAATCGGTATTGGCGGTTCTTACCTTGGCGCAAGAGCAGCAATCGAGTTTTTAAGACATGGTTTCTATAATAATGTTTCAAAAGAAATCCGTAAAACTCCGGAAATTTATTTCGTGGGAAACAGCATCAGCAGCAGTTATATTAAAGGTCTGATTGATGTAATTGGTGACAGAGATTTCTCTATCAATATGATTTCCAAATCAGGTACAACCACAGAGCCTGCAATTGCTTTCCGTGTATTCAAGGAAATGCTTGAGAAGAAATACGGCAAAGAAGAAGCTTCTAAGAGAATATATGCAACAACTGATAAGGCTCGCGGAGCTCTTAAAAAAGTTGCAGACGAAGAAGGATATGCAGAGTTTGTTGTTCCGGATGACGTAGGTGGACGATTCTCTGTTCTTACCGCAGTTGGTCTTCTTCCAATCGCTGTAAGCGGTGCGGATATTGATAAATTAATGGAAGGTGCGGCTTCCGGACGTGAGCTTGCCCTGAACAGCCCATTTGAGGAAAATGATGCTGTAAAATATGCAGCTCTTCGTAATATCCTTCTTCGTAAGGGCAAAAATGTGGAAGTGCTTGCAAACTATGAGCCAAGCCTTCACTACATGAACGAGTGGTGGAAACAGCTTTATGGTGAGAGTGAGGGTAAAGATCAGAAAGGTATTTTCCCGGCAGCAGTTGACCTTACCACAGATTTACATTCTATGGGACAGTTCATTCAGGACGGCGCACGTATCATGTTTGAGACCGTTATGAATGTAGAGAAATCCGGAGCAGAAATTGTGATCGGAGAAGAAGCGGTTGATCTTGACGGACTGAATTACCTGGCAGGCAAAACAGTAGACTTTGTAAATAAGAGTGCAATGAACGGAACAATCCTTGCTCACACAGACGGTAATGTACCGAACTTAAGAGTTGATATCCCGCAGCAGGATGAGTTTACACTTGGACAGTTATTCTATTTCTTCGAGTTTGCCTGCGGTGTAAGCGGATACCTTCTCGGAGTAAATCCATTCAACCAGCCGGGTGTTGAAAGCTATAAGAAGAATATGTTCGCGCTTCTTGGCAAACCGGGCTTTGAGAGTGAAAGAGAAGAGCTTCTTAAGAGACTGTAATGAAAATTGTAATACTGGAAGCGGAAAGTTTGGGTGAAGACATGGTCTTCACCCCTTTTCATAAATTCGGAGAAGTGGTTATCTATCCAAGAAGTACGGCTGCGGAAGTTCCACAGCGTACGCAGGATGCGGATGTAATCATTGCGAACAAGGTTCCGATTTGTGAAGAGACGATCAGAGATGCAAAAAATTTAAAGCTTGTGTGTGTGACTGCGACAGGGATTAATAATCTGGACGGAGATTATCTTAAGGAGAGAGGGATTGCGGCGTATAACGTGGCAGGATATTCTACAGACGGGGTAGCGCAGCACACCTTTGCCCTTTTATTTTATGTTCTGGAAAAACTGAATTACTATGATTATTATGTGAAATCCGGTGAATACGCCAGAGGAAGCTGTTTTTCCCATTTCAGTCAGAGTTTTTGTGAGCTGGCAGGCAAGACATGGGGGATTATCGGGCTTGGCGCAATCGGCAGAAGAGTAGCGGAGATTGCATCTGCATTCGGATGCAAAGTGATTTGTTATTCTGCGTCAGGTCGCAAATATGAGAGTCCTTATGAGCAGGTGGAATTCGAGGAGCTTCTTGAACGCTCAGACTTTCTTTCCGTACATGCGCCTTTAAATATCCATACTGAGAATCTTATGACTCTAGAGGCGTTCCGTAAAATGAAAAAATCTGCTATTTTTATCAATGTGGCGAGAGGCGCTATTGTTAATGAGCAGGATTTGTATACGGCTCTTACAGAAGGGGAGATTGCGGGCGCTGCGTTAGACGTTCTCGTTCAGGAACCGATGGATCCCGAAAACCCTCTTCTAAAAATACAGGACAGCAACAGGCTGATTATTACGCCTCATATCGCCTGGGCAGCGAAGGAGACCAGATTCCGTGTAGTGGAGGAGGTCGTAAAAAATATTGAGAGATTTATGAACGGAGAAACGAAGAATCGCGTTTATTGATTGCGGATGAATTTTTAATCTTCCTCGATTACTTGTATCTCCAGATAATCAAAATCAATCTGTTCTATGAAGTTATCCTGGAAAAATCGGGCTTTGTCATGTTTTTTGAAGTCTTTGACTGTGGAATCCAGCCAGATGGGATTGCCAAGATCCATTTCATAGCAGATTTGTTCCAGCCCGCGAAATATTTTGTGTGTTCTTGTATCTTTGGAGTCATCACACACGACAGTGTCCCGAAGCAGCCGATTGTCCTTCCAGATTTTTCCCCATAAATGAAACATATATCTTTTCCTCCTTAAGGTAATTACAAAAATAAGTGAATTTCAGTATAATAGATTTCTTATCAGATGTAAACCCATTGAATGGGAGATATGGCCGGACTGGTAAAGAAAGATGAGGGAGACGGCACTTGTCCGCTTTTTGACGGTGTGCTATAATCGGGATATGGATTATGATTGAGCGATGACCCATAGAAAAAAGCAGAAAGGAAGCAGGAGAAATGAGAATGAAAAAAGCAGCAGCATGGCTTGTGTCTGCATGTATGGGGATTGGTATTCTGACTGGTGCAGGAACAGTAATGGCGGCGGAAGCAGAAGAAGTGATTCATATAGGTGCATTAAAAGGTCCTACTGCAATGGGAATGGCGCAGCTTCTTGAGGATGAAGAATATGAGTTCACGATTGCAGCTTCACCGGACGAAATAGTACCGATGATCGTGCAGGGGAAAGTGGATATTGCAGCGGTTCCGGCGAACCTTGCGGCAGTTCTCTATCAGAAAACAGAGCAGAAAGTCAGTGTTCTTGCAGCAAATACACTTGGGGTTCTGTACATTGTTGAGAACGGTGATACTGTGAAATCTGCAGAAGACTTGAAGGGAAAAACCATTTATGCCAGCGGTAAAGGGGCAACTCCGGAATATGCTCTTAATTCTGTACTTGAAGCAAACGGAATCGACCCTGAGAAGGATGTGACAATTGAATTCAAGTCTGAACATGCGGAGGTCGTGGCAGCTCTTGCCCAGGATCAGACGGCAGTAGGACTCCTTCCGCAGCCGTTTGTGACAACAGCTCTTATGAAAAATGAGAATCTGAAGGTTGCTCTGGACCTTAATGAATTATGGGAGAGCAGCGCTGCAGACGACAGCAGACTTGTGACAGGAGTTGTCGTTGTGAGAAATGAATTTGCAGAAGAAAATAAAGAAGCTCTGGATGCGTTTATGGATGCATACCAGGAGTCGGTTGATTTTGTAAATACAGATACGGAAGCTGCAGCAGAGATTATCGGCGCGCACGATATCATTCCGAAAGAGGTTGCTGTAAAGGCGATTCCTGAGTGTTCCATTGTCTTCATTGAAGGCGATGAGATGGAAACTATGCTTTCCGGATACCTTGCAACCTTAGAGGAGCAGAATTCGGAAATTATCGGAGGCAAATTACCGGATGAAGCATTCTATTACAAACGATAGAACGAAAAAAAAATACAGAATCATACGCATACTGGCAGTCCTTTTCTGGCTTGGAATCTGGCAGATTGCCAGTATGTGGCTTGGGCAGGAGATCCTTTTGGCATCTCCTGTTTCTGTTCTGAAAAAACTTTCGGGGTTGATTTTTACTGTTGATTTTTGGCAGTCAATAGGTTTTAGCTTCGGCAGAATTATCTTTGGATTCACCCTTGCCGTAGTTCTCGGGATTCTTTTGGGAATTGCTGCTTATGCATCAGAAGTGGTGGAAATTTTGCTGAATCCGCTGATTTCTGTGATTAAATCCACACCTGTCGCATCCTTTATCATCCTCTGTCTGATTTGGATACCATCACGTAATCTTTCCGTCTTTATTTCATTTCTCATGGTGCTCCCTGTTATTTATACCAATATTTTGACAGGAATATGGCAGACAGACAGGCAGCTTCTTGAGATGGCGAATGTTTTTGAAATCAGCATGGGAAGGCGGATTGGATATATTTATTTTTCTCAGATACTGCCTTATTTTATTACAGCCTGCCGCCTTTCTCTGGGGATGTGCTGGAAGGCCGGTGTAGCTGCGGAGGTTATCGGTGTTCCTTCCGGTTCTCTGGGAGAGAAGCTTTATCATGCAAAAATATATCTGAATACGCCGGAGTTGTTTGCATGGACAATTGTGATTATCGCTATCAGCGTATTGTTTGAAACATGTTTTCTGGCGGTTATCGATTATCTGAAAAGGTATGTGGAGCAGCGCTGAAAAGGGAGAAAATATGGATATTGCAGTAAAAAAAATAAGTAAGTCATATGGACAAGAACAGGTTCTGAAAGATTTTTCCTGCGATTTTCCGGAGGGAAAGCTTACCTGTATTATGGGGCGTTCCGGAGGCGGAAAGACAACTCTGATAAAACTTCTCATGGGGCTTGAAAAACCAACCGAGGGTTCTATAGAAGGGCTTTTTGGGAAGAAATTAAGCGCAGTTTTTCAGGAAGACAGGCTGTGTGAAAATTTAAGTGCAGCAGCCAACATCCGTCTGGTATGCAGAAATCATGTATCGGATGAAGAACTGAAAAGCGCTTTTCAAAGAGTTTGCCTTAATGAGGTATGGCGCAAGCCTGTGCGTGAATTAAGCGGAGGTATGCGCCGCCGTGTGGCGATTCTGAGGGCTCTTTTTGCAGAGTATGACTTCCTCATTCTGGATGAACCTCTCAAAGGGCTGGATGAGGAGACAAAACAGAAAACAGCAGTTTACATACTGGAAAAGACACAGGGAAAAACAGTTCTGGTAGTTACCCACGATGAAGAAGAGGCAAAGCTTTTGAGAGCGGAAAAAATTGTTCGTATGTAAATAACAGGGATTAAGTAAAAAAGTAAACGAAGAAAGGCATAAATATGTTACCAATCGCTATAAATTCAGATATGAAAGCTTTATGGCCGGAGGCAGTTCTCGGCTGTATTCAGTGTAAGGTGAAAGTAAAAGAAAGTCCAGCGGAGCTTCTTGAAGAAATTGAGGGGTTTGGCAAAGAGCTTCAGTCAAAAATTGCGAAAGTGCCGGATATTCCGAAGCGGAAAAAAATTGCGGATACAAGAAGTGCCTACAAGGCTTTTGGCAAGGAACCTAGTCGTTACCGCAATTCAGCGGAGGCTATGTGCCGCCGCATCGTTCAGGGGAAAGGACTTTATAAGATTAATAATGTGGTAGAATGCAATAATCTCTTCTCCATCCGCACAGGATATTCTCTGGGGGCCTATGATGTAACGAAAATCGATGGTTCCGTTACATGGATGGTGGCGCAGGAAGGCGCACATTATCAGGGAATCGGAAAAGATCAGATCAATGTGGAATTTCTTCCGGTGTTTGCGGACGCTCAGGGACCATTCGGAAACCCGACCAGTGATTCCACCCGTACCAGAATCACAGAAAATGCAGAGGAAATCCTCATGGTCATCTTTGGGTTTTCCGGTATGGAGGGGATGGAAAAAGATCTTTCTGATTTAGTGAAGCTTCTTGAAACTTACTGTGAAGCCCATGACATTGAGACAAAAATCATAGAATAAATACAATAGAATCAAAAACTCCGCTCGGATTGTCCGAAGCGGAGTTTTTGATTTTATCAATATCAATTTATTTGGCGGAAAGCTCGTATTTTACGAGATTCATTTTTACTTTTCCATCTGCGTGGAAGGAGATTCCGTCTGCTTCCTGCGGTGTGTTTAAGGTAATGGTCATAACCTTTTCGCCGTCATTGACGAAGACCTCTGCGCTGAAACGGTCAAGGATGATACGAAGCTTCAGCTCGCCATTTGTGCTGTTTACCAGACAGCGTCTCTGGTGAACATGAGCTCTTCTTGAACCTGAGAATTTACGGTCGATTTTCAGGACAGATTCCTGCGGATGGAAGCTTAAGGATGTCTTAAAGTCTTCGTTCTGTGCGAAACGGACAGTGAAGTTCTGGTAAAGATTCTGCGCATCCTCAGGAAGAATGGAGATTTCCATATCTACGCAGCGTCCTTCTACGCCGTCGAAACACATAGTATCATCTTCAATTAAAACATCTTCATAAGAAACCTTATTTTCTCTCAGATTTTCCAGCTCTTTGATCGGCTGCTGGTAAAGTCTTCCGTTTTTGATGGAAAGCTCTCTCGGAAGGCTCATCTGACCGAACCATTTCTGGTCAGGAGAGTGAGGAGCGCAGGTATCCCAGTTCTGCATCCAGCCAATCATTACACGGCGTCCGTCAGGAGTGAGAAGAGTCTGGGAAGCATAGAAGTCAATGCCGTAATCAATAGCCTGGTCATGCTCCTCTGTAAAGACTTTTTTCTCCTTATCGTAGGAACCGATGATGCAGAGGGTTCCGTTTCCGTTATGGTACTCCAGACCTTTCGCCAGCATGTCCTGAGGGCTTACAAGGAGTACGTGTTTGTCGCCAAGCTCCACGAAATCAGGACATTCCCACATTTTGCCGAAGCGGTTGCGGTTCTGTGCAAGAATGGTATCGAATTTCCAGCTCAGACCGTCCTGACTGCTGTAAAGAAGAATCTGACCGCTGCCGTCAGCAGGGCGGTTGGCAACAACGCAGCTATAAGTTCCGTCCTCGTTGCGCCACATTTTCGGGTCACGGAAGTCGGCTTTGCTGCTTCCTTCCGGAATGTCGTTTCCGTCAAGAACAGGGTTAATGTCAAGTTTTTCGTAATCTACACCGTCTCCGATAGCAAGACACTGAGTCTGTACGTCTCGGAAAGTACCGTCCGGCTGAGGCTCGCGGGCAACACCTGTGTACATGAGAAGCTGTCTGCCGTCAGGAAGTGTCTCCGCACTTCCTGAGAAACAGCCGTCTCTATCAAAAACCTCATCCGGAGCAAGAGCTGCGGGAAGAAATTCCCAGTGCAGCATATCTTTGCTTACCGCATGTCCCCAGTGCATAGGACCCCAGTGGATATTATAAGGATTATACTGGTAGAACAAATGGTATTGTCCGTTGTAGCAGGAAAAACCATTAGGGTCATTTGTCCAGCCCGTACGGGGAGATAAATGGAATGCAGGTCTTTCTTCTGTTTTGATCATTTTTGCGGAAGTTTCTTCATATTTTCGTGCTTCCCGTAAAGTCTGACTTGTCATAAATTATTCACCTTTCTGTGTGTCTGTGTTTGTCTCTGCCTCATAGAAGGAATCCAGATATTTCTGGAAGATGCTCAGGTATTCTTCAAGACCGTATTTGTTCAGGGATTCAATATATTCATCCCAGTCAGCATCTGTAAATCCGTTCATGATCCAGTCGGATTTTTTCGCATTAATAGTTTTCTGGATGTCAGCCTGTAAGTTGGACAGCTTTTCATTGTCCTCGCGGCTCATAAATACGTTCGGGTATATATATTTGGTGTGCATATCCGGTGTGTAGAATTCTTCAATCCAGTCAAGACGATACTGCGCGTCGTCAGGGCATGTTACGTATTTATCGTAATATTCGTCAAGAACTGCCAGAGGACCGGAAACAGCTTCTGCCTCACGTACTTCTACAGGAGAAGCGTCTCCGAGAGGAGCATGTGTAAGCATTTCTTCGCCGTCTGCATTTGTGCCAAGCTCGAAGATATCGAATTCATCTTCTTCTCCGTAGGTTCCCCAGTTGTTCTGCGGAGACTGGAACGGGTCGTACATCTGGTCGAGCCATGCGCAGACAAGAGCCGGATTTTCTGCAACTGCTGTTACAACACAGCGACCGCGGTCAAAACCACTTGTAAAGGAACCGTTGTCTGGAGTCAGGTTAGTAGTATCTGCGGTAAGAACAGGGAGCGGAACCCAGTCCTTCAGATTGTCGATGTTTGCAACGTCCCAGGAGAAGCATACGCCGTAACGTCCGGATTTACCTTTGGAAACATAGGTGGACCAGTCATGAGTGAAAGCTTCCGGGTCGATCAGACCTTCTTCATAAAGGTGGTGCATCCACTGGAGACCGTCTTTATAGCCCTGCTGTGTAGCGCTGCAGATAACCTTAAGGTCATCGGTAACTACAATATGTCTTCCCGGGTCAGGGTCTCCGTAGCCTTCGCCGAAGCCGTTGATGAGGATTGCAGGGTCCTGTCCGCCGTCGTTTAAGATACAGGACATTGGAATGATATCTCCCTCAATGCCAAATTCTGCCTGAAGCTCAGAAGCGTGGTCGCGGAAGGCGATGAGAACCTGTTCAAATTCATCTACTGTTTCCGGAATTTCCAGTCCAAGGAAATCAAGCCATTTCTTGTTGATAAAGCTCATGTTGTCAAGAGTCTGGATTGCTGTTTTGTCAGAGCCCAACTGCTCAATCCACGGAAGCGCCCAGATGTGCCCCTCTGTGTCTGTACACATGGTTTTGTATTCCGGATATTTTTCGAATACAGCGCTTAAGTTCGGCATATAGGCGTCGATATATTTTTCCAGAGGAATGATAACGCCCTGTTTTGCATATTTTAGAAGGTCGCTGTCGCCGAAGCCTGCTGTGAAAACGAAGTCTGTCAGGTTCTTGGTGTTTGCCATGTTAAGGGCAATTTTGTCAGCCCACTGGTCAGCCTGAATAGCAGTCCATTCGATTTCTACGTTTGTCTTTTCCTGAAGACGTTTGAAAATGGTTCTGTTATTCGGGTTGGACTCTGTATTTGCCGGGAAGCTTGTCATTCCGGTAAGAGTTGCTTTTTCTTTCAGAGGAAATGCCAGTTCTGCAGTATCAACTTCCTGAAATTCGCCTTTATTCAGTTCCTTTTTTTCGCTTTTGCCGCCGCATCCTGCAAGGGAGAGAACCATACATGCTGCAAGGGAAAATGACATAATACGTTTGATATTTTTCGTTTTCATAATCAAAACTCCTTTTTAACTTTCTTAATAGTACAGAGGTATATGGGTTGTGGTTTTACATTGTTTTACATTTGGCCAGAATCAGCCTTTTACAGAACCTGCCATAATTCCGCTGTCAAAATATTTCTGGAAGAAAGGATACATAACAAGCAGCGGTAAGCTGGAGATAATGATGGTTGCATATTTTAAAAGTTCTGCAAGCTGTGCGCGGGCTGCGGTGCTCTGCATATCGGAAATCATACCTGATTCCGGTTGGTTCTGAATGAGGATTGCGCGGAGCACAAGCTGTAACGGCTGTTTCGCAGTGTCGTTTAAGTAAATCATTGCGTCAAAGTAGCTGTTCCACATAGCTACGAACTGCCACAGGGCAAGAACCGCGATAACAGGGGTACATACCGGAAGGAGGATCTTGAAGAAGAAGGTCATTTCGGATGCGCCGTCTACGTCTGCTGCTTCACGAAGTTCATTTGGGATACCTCTGTAGTAGGTTCTGGCAATGATCATGTTCCATACACTGAAAGCGCCCGGGAGGATAACTGCCCACATGCTGTCCAGAAGTCCGAGGTTACTGATCAGCAGGTAAGTAGGAATCAGACCGCCTCCGAAGAACATTGTGATTACAAAGATTGTATTAAAAAATCCGCGTCCTTTGAAATCAGTACGTGACATAGGATAAGCTGCCAGCAGAGTGATCATAACGGATACTACCGTGAAAACAAGGGAGTAAACAACGGCATTTTTAAATCCGACCCAGATCTGAGAGTTGGAGATAACACGTTCATAGGCAGTGGCTGTCCATTTGCTGAAATCAAAGGTAATTCCTTTATTCTGCAGTGTAATCGGATCCATGAAGGATGCGACTATGATATAGATCATCGGGATAATGATTGCGATGACAAACAGACCGAGCAAAATGTATCCTGTGAGCAGCAATGCCTTATCCTGCAGGGAATATCTGGCAAACTGGCTTTTTTTCTTTTTCATCTTGCTCCCTCCTTATAAGCCCTGGCCATCATTCATTTTGGCGACAATCTTGTTTACCGCAATCAGAAGGATGACGTTAATTACCGTGTTAAATAGTCCGACCGCAGTCGAGAAACTGTAGTCACCGTCGATAAGACCTTTCTTATATACATAGGTGGCGATGATCTCGGATGTGGTCATGTTCAGGTCGGTCTGAAGTGCATATGCCTTTTCGAAACCGATACTCATGATGTTTCCTGCCTGCAGAATGAACTGGATTACTACCATATCTTTAATGGCAGGCCATTCAACTGCCTTGATCTGCTGGAAAATGTTTGCTCCGTCAATAACTGCCGCCTCTCTCAGCTCCTGACTTGCATTGGATAAAGAGGCTGTGTACATGATGGAGGCCCAGCCTGCGCCCTGCCAGATACCGCTGATGATGTAGATGGAGCGGAAAGCCTCCGGCATGGTCATGAAGTTGATGTCTGTACCCAGAAGAAGGTTTACAGGTCCTGTTACAGAAAGAAAAATTCTTACAATACCGCACAGTACGATGACAGATACGAAGTTCGGCAGGTAAAGTACCAGCTGAATTTTCTTTTTAATTCCCTTACTCTGGATACGGTTCAGCAGCAGAGCCAGAATGATCGGAATTGGAAAGCCCCACAATAATCCGTATACACTCAGCTTCAGAGTATTGATAAGATACCGCATGAAGTCAGGCGAAGACATGAATCGTGTGAAGTTTTTCAGTCCCACCCATTCGCTGTTCAGGATACCGCTGATTGGGTTGTAGTCCTGAAAGGCGATCAGGATACCGCCCATGGGTAGATATTTAAAAATGATTGTCAGCGCCAGCGCAGGCAGCAGGAAAAACAGGTAGAGCTGCCAGTGCTGTTTTACATATAAAAGAGTTCCGGCAATTCCTGTTTTTGAATTTGTCCGTTTCCCTTTGGAAACAGAGGTGGAATTGGTTTTCATAATATCCTCCTTTCTTCCTTCTCTTTTGCAATTTTACATTCGCACGTTTCAAGCAGTTAAAATATGTAAAAATAATTGTGCATTTGTAAATATCTGCTTGAGATTTGTTATGTTTATTTTATACCATTTTTTACATTGCATGTCAATATAAGATTTGACATTTGCTCAAAAATTTTTACATTATTTTTCTATAACTATACAAAAATGAACAATTTAAAGGGTATAATTGAGGGAATTGTTGGTTATAATAATCTAATTTTTTACATTTTTACATTTGACTTATTTTAGCTTGTGCATTATAATGATGTTACAGAAGAAAATAGAATCAGGAGTTTTACAAAAAACTTCGGTATGTGGTATAAATGTAAAAACATATTTTAATGAGCAGGAGGGAAAAGGAGGAGACTATGGCGGTAAAAGTTACAATACAGGATATTGCAGAGGCGCTGGGACTTTCCAGAAATACCGTATCAAAAGCAATCAATAATACAGGCATTCTTGCAGATGCAACCAGAGACAGGGTTTTGAAAAAAGCGGCAGAAATGGGATATAAGCAGTTTTCCTATGTTTCTGATATTATGAAAAATGAAGAAGATACTCTGTTGCAGGCTGCGTCAGAGCCAAGGGAGATTGCACTTCTGACAACAAAGTTTCTGGGAGATTCTCATTTTTCATCTACTATGCTTGACAAATTCCAGAGAGAAATTTCTCAGCTTGGGTACAGCCTTTCCATGCACAGAGTTTTAAGTTATGAAGTGAAAGGAATGCGCCTTCCGGTATCGTTTAATAAAGAAAGAACATCGGGAATCATCTGTTACGAAATGTTTGACCATGCATATAGCCAGATGCTCTGCGAACTGGAAATTCCGATTTTGTTTGTGGATACTCCGGTTGTTGGTTTCGCCGATACACTGAAAGCGGACAGACTGTACATGGACAATCGTTCCGGTGTTTCCGAATTTGTAAGAGAGATGGTAAACAGAGGGAGAAAGAACATTGGATTTGTGGGAGAATATACACATTGTCAGTCTTTCTTTGAGCGTTATATGGCTTTTCGTGATACGATGTATCTGCTTCAGGCTCCGATTAGGGAGGAATGGTGCATTACCGGTAATATGGAAGTGGCAGGAAGAACGGGACGTACGAAGTATCAGCAGTATCTGGAAGAAGAGCTTGAAAAACTTTCGGAGCTTCCCGATGTATTTATTTGTGCTAATGACTTTGTGGCAATGGATTTGTATAATGCTCTCGGAGAAAAAGGATACCATGTCCCGGAGGATGTGTATGTATGCGGATTTGATGATTCTCCGGAATCGCGGATTATTCAGCCGCCTTTGACGACAATCCACATCCACAGTCAGATTATGGGATATTCTGCGGTTCAGCTGCTTTTATCCAGAATCAAAGATCCGGATCTTAATTACCGTACTGTTTATACAGAAACAAAACTAATTCACCGTCATTCCACAGAAGATTAGTAGAAGAAAAAGAGGAGGATTTCTATGAACGGCTTATTGAATCCTGATAATCCGGTTATGCAGTTTATAACGAAAATCGTTTACAGTGTTTATCTCAATATTTTGTGGTTTATCTGCTGTATTCCTGTTGTTACTGCAGGGGCGGCAACGACAGCTCTTTATTATGTTACTCTGAAAATGGCAAAGAATGAGGAAGGCGGAATTACGAAAACGTTTTTCAGAGCTTTTAAGGAGAATTTTAAGCAGAGTACAATTGTATGGTTGATTCTTCTTGCACTTGGGATTGTTCTCGGTGTTGATGGCTATGTGTTATGGCATATGAGATTTGAAAATGCATTCTGGACTGTTATCACAGCCATTTTTCTTGTGGCGGTAGCAGCATATCTGATTGTGGTTATGTATATTTTTCCTTTGATGGCGCGGTTTGATAACACTATTTTCGCAATGTTTAAAAACTCACTGTTTATAGGTATGAGATTCCTGCTCTGTACGGCTTTAGTGGCGGTAATTCACTTTGCAATGCTGTTTGTGATTATTAATATTTTTACGCCTGCAGTGATTTTCGGTGAAGGGCTTTGCGCGTTTTTGAGTTCGTATTTCCTGGCGAATATTCTTAAGCTCTGTGAAGCAAAAGACGAGGTGGTAAGTGAATGAGCGATATGAGCGATATGAGCGAAAAAAAAGCCCTGTTTGAAGAGGAAAAAAAGAAATTCCGCCAGCTTCACGGCTGGAAAAAGCTCGGTTATATCTGGGATTATTACAAGCTTCCCATCTTTCTTCTATGTATTGTGCTGTATATCGGAGGATATATGGTATACAGACAGGTGACTCACCGGGATGTTGTGCTGTATACTGCATTGGCGAATATTGCCCCGGGAGAAGAGGTTAAGGAAGAGCTTGGGAATGGTTTTCTGCTTTCGAGAGAAATTGATCCGAAGAAAAATGAGTGCTATCTTTATTCCGGGTTGTATCTGACGACGGAAATAAATACGGTAGACCAACAGTCTGCTTATGCGTCTCAGATGAAGGTGCTTGCAGCGATTGACGGAGAAGAAATGGATGTGGCGCTCATGGATAAAAACGCATTTGATATGTTTTCCCGTTCAGGTTATCTGTGTGATATCGGAGAACTTCTTTCGGAAAAAACAGACGGACTGTATCAGGAGCTGAATTCTTTCATAGAAAGTAATGTACACATTCTGGAAGACAATGCGACGGATGTGGCGCTGAATCCGGAAATGAAATATGAGTCAGAAACAGAAGAGTTCCCGATGGCTATAAATGTATCGGAGGCTCCTCTGATTGAGAAAGCAGGATTTAACGGAGAAGTATATTTAGGTGTGATTGCCAATTCTCCCAGAAAAGATATGGCAGTGGATTATATCCGTTATTTATATGGAATATAACTTTAAATACCCCGCTGAATTTCAGGCAGACAGTATGCCGGATTCGGCGGGGTTGATTTTACGAAAATTTAATACAGTGATGCGTTGACAAACCCCTTCCAAAATGATATTTTTTTCTTATACTGGGCAGGAATTGTTTCTTAAAAAGGAAAGGGAAAAATGATATGAGAAAAACAAAAATTGTTTGTACCCTCGGACCGTCTACAGATAAAGAAGGTATACTGGAAGAATTAGTAATAGAAGGAATGGATGTAGCGCGTTTTAATATGTCTCACGGTTCCTATGACGAACAGCGGGGGCGTCTGGAACAGTTAAAAGCATTGCGTAAAAAACATAATAAATTTGTTGCGGCACTTCTTGATACAAAGGGCCCGGAGATTCGTATCGGTTGCTTTGCCACGGGAAAGATTACTCTGGAAGAAGGACAGTCTTTTACACTTACAACTGCAGATATTGAAGGTGATGAGACACAGGTATCCATTACGTATAAGAAGTTATACAGGGATGTAAAGGTAGGAGACTGCATTCTGATCGACGATGGACTTATCGGAATGGAAGTTACGGAAATCATTGGAGAGGATATCGTCTGTGTAGTCAGAAATGGAGGCGAAGTTTCCAACCGTAAGGGCGTAAATGTTCCGGGTGTTGCTCTGAAGATGAATTTCCTGAGCCAGAAAGACTGCGACGATTTGCTTTTTGGAATTCAGGAAGGTTTTGATTTTGTGGCAGCATCTTTTACAAGAACAGCAGACGACGTTCTGGAAATGCGTAAGCTTCTTAACGATAACGGAGGCAGGGACATTCAGATCATTGCCAAGATTGAGAATCAGCAGGGTGTGGATAACATTGATGCGATTATTGAAGTGGCAGACGGCATTATGATTGCCAGAGGAGACCTGGGCGTAGAGCTTCCTCTGGAAGATATTCCTGTCATTCAACGTGATATTATCCAGAAAGTATACCGTTCCGGTAAAAAGGTTATTACAGCAACGCAGATGCTGGATTCTATGATGGTTCATCCGAGACCGACCCGTGCGGAGACAACGGATGTTGCCAACGCCATTTTTCAGGGGACAAGTGCCATCATGCTTTCCGGTGAGACTGCAGCAGGTAAATATCCAATCGAGGCGCTGAAAACAATGGTTCGTATTGCAGTTCATACAGAGGATAATATTGATTATAATGAAATTTTCAAGAATGAGCAGCTTCTGGAAGAGCTAGACATTACAACTGCAATTTCCCATGCAACCTGCACGACTGCCATCGATCTGAAGGCAAAAGCGATTCTTGTAGTCAGCAAGACAGGACGTACTGCGAGAATGATCTCCAAGTACCGTCCGGCCTGTCCGATTGGAGCAGGTTCCACGTCTGAGCAGGTTTGTCGTCAGCTCAGTCTGTCATGGGGTGTTTTCCCGATGAAGGTCAGAGAGGAATACAGCTCTGAGATTCTTTGCCTGCGTGCAGTGGAAGCCGCCGAAAAGAACGGCCTCGTGGAAGAGGGAGATATGGTTGTATTTGCAGGAGGAATTCCTCTTGGTATTCCTGGCAGAACGAATCTGATTCGTGTCTGTATTGTGGGAGAATAAAGCCTCTTGCTTCGAGTGGAAAAATAAAGTATAATGTACCATAAAAATTTTGACCAGGTGCTGTGAAAGAAGGAAACAGCGCCGGGGAAAGAACGGAGGATTCTGCAATGAAGTTATATGATGGCGGAGTTTACCTTGTAAATGGACGGGAAATCATCCCCGAAGCACAGGCAAACTTTCCGATTGCGAAAGAAGAAGCAGCGAAAAACACGATTGCCTATTCCATTCTGGAGGCTCATAATACATCCGGAAATATGGAAAAGCTTCAGATTAAATTTGACAAACTTACATCCCACGATATCACATTCGTAGGAATCATCCAGACTGCCCGGGCTTCAGGACTTGAGAAGTTCCCGGTACCATATGTGTTGACAAACTGTCACAATTCTCTTTGTGCGGTTGGAGGAACAATCAACGAAGATGACCACATGTTTGGTCTGACCTGTGCGAAAAAATACGGCGGTGTTTATGTTCCTCCTCATCAGGCGGTTATTCACCAGTTTGCCCGTGAAATGCTGGCGGCAGGGGGCAAAATGATTCTCGGCTCTGACAGTCATACCCGCTATGGAGCACTTGGAACTATGGCTATGGGAGAGGGCGGACCGGAGCTTGTAAAGCAGCTTCTTTCCCAGACTTATGATATTAACATGCCAGGGGTAGTTGCCATTTATTTGAAAGGAACTCCGCGTCCGGGCGTAGGACCGCAGGACGTTGCCCTTGCTATCATTGGAGAAGTTTTTGCCAACGGTTATGTGAAGAATAAGGTTATGGAATTTGTGGGTCCGGGCGTTGCCGGTTTAAGCGCAGATTTCCGTATCGGAATCGACGTTATGACAACGGAGACAACCTGTCTTTCCTCTATCTGGCAGACAGACGAGAAGATTCAGGAGTTCTATGAAATTCACGGCAGAAGTGAAGATTACAGAGAACTGAAACCGGGCGAGACTGCATATTATGACGGTTGTGTGGAAATTGATTTAAGCGAGATTAAACCAATGATCGCTATGCCTTTCCACCCAAGCAATACCTATACAATTGATGAACTGAAGGCAAATCTTGACGATATTCTTGCAGATGTTGAGAAAAAGGCTCAGATCAGCCTTGACGGAAAGATTCCGTATACATTAAGAGATAAGGTGGTTGACGGAAAGCTTTACGTTGACCAGGGAATCATTGCAGGCTGTGCAGGCGGCGGTTTTGAGAACATCTGCGCGGCAGCGGATATTCTGCGCGGCAGCAGCATTGGAGCAGACGCCTTTACTTTAAGCGTATATCCGGCAAGTACCCCGATTTATATGGAGCTTGCGAAAAACGGAGTCCTTGCTGACCTTCTGGCAACAGGAGCAGTTGTAAAGACTGCATTCTGCGGACCGTGCTTCGGCGCCGGTGATACTCCTGCAAACAATGCGTTCAGTATCCGTCATACTACAAGAAACTTCCCGAACCGTGAAGGCTCCAAGATTCAGAACGGTCAGATTTCTTCCGTTGCTCTTATGGACGCCCGTTCCATTGCTGCAACTGCGGCAAATAAAGGCTTCCTGACTTCTGCGGAAGAATATACGGGAGATTACACAAATCAGAAGTATTTCTTTGACAAAACGATTTATGATAACCGAGTATTCGACAGCAAAGGCGTGGCAGATCCGGATACAGAGATTCAGTTCGGACCGAATATTAAGGACTGGCCTGCTATGTCTGCTCTTCCTGAGAATATGGTGTTGCGCGTGGTCTCTGAGATTCACGACCCTGTTACTACAACAGATGAGCTGATTCCGTCCGGCGAGACGTCTTCTTACCGTTCCAATCCTCTTGGACTTGCAGAGTTTACACTTTCCAGAAAAGACCCTGCATATGTGGGACGCGCCAAAGAGATTCAGAAAGCGCAGACAGCAATCCAGAACGGAACCTGTCCTCTTGAGGCAGTTCCGGAGCTGAAACCTGTTATGGAAGTAATCCATAAGGAATTCCCGGAAGCAGGAGAAGGCAATCTGGGTGTGGGAAGCACAATCTTTGCAGTGAAACCGGGAGACGGTTCTGCCCGTGAGCAGGCAGCTTCCTGTCAGAAAGTTCTCGGCGGATGGGCAAATATTGCCAATGAATATGCGACGAAGCGTTACCGTTCCAATCTGATTAACTGGGGTATGCTTCCGTTCCTGATTAAAGAAGGAGAGCTTCCGTTTACAAACGGAGATTATCTGTTTTTCCCTGGAATTCGTAAAGCCGTTGCAGAGAAAGCTGCGGTAATTAAAGGATATGTAGTGAAAGAGGATGGTTTAAAGGAATTTGACCTGACTCTGGGCGAACTTACCGACGATGAACGCGAGATTATCCTGAAAGGATGTCTGATTAATTACAATCGTAAATAAGAAAAAATGAAATGAGTCCGGCGGCTGTACAGGTAACTGTGCAGCCGTTTTTGTATGAAATTCAGAAAGTTCACTGTTGATTAAATTATCTGAAAATATTAGAAAATATAAATAAATAATAGTTTTAAAACAAATATAAAGA
>Scooby_p1__coassemble_348_pt1 | contig 27152 bp, 23 predicted proteins | sample Scooby_p1__metabat2_low_PE_018 | metagenome-assembled genome bin Scooby_p1 | reverse complement strand
AAAAAGGCGGCAGGATAATTATCCCGCTGCCTTTTTTCTATCATCTCTTATTATCAGATTTCTGGCTGTCCTTCATTATCGTTGAGAATTTTCATAAATTCCTCTCCGGTGATTGTCTCATGTTCATACAGATATTTCGCCAGTTCATGGAGTTTTGTAATATTATCAGAAAGAATCTTCAAAGCTTTCTCATGCTGTCTGCGTACCAGCTCTACCACCTTCTTATCCAGAAGTGTCTGGGTTTCAAAGGAACAAGAAAGACTTGTATCACCGCCAAGATACTGATTACTTACATTCTCCATTGCAACCATATCAAAATCTTCATTCATTCCATATCTGGAAATCATTGCTCTTGCGATTTTCGTCGCCTGCTCAATATCATTTGAAGCTCCTGTTGTAATAGAGTGGAAAATCAGTTCTTCCGCTGCACGACCACCTGTAAATGTAGCAATTTTATTTTCCAATTCTTCCTTTGTCATAAGGAAATGTTCTTTCTCATCTACCTGCATGGTATATCCCAACGCTCCTGATGTACGCGGAATAATTGTAATCTTGTGAACAGGTGCAGATTCTGTCTGTTTCGCAGCCACAAGTGCATGTCCGATTTCATGATACGAAACAATCAGCTTCTCTTTATTGGAAAGAACACGGTTCTTTTTCTGGTAACCTGCAATGACAACCTCAATGCTTTCTTCAAAATCTGCCTGTGTGGCAAATTTACGTCCGTCACGTACTGCACGGAGTGCAGCCTCATTTACAATGTTTGCAAGTTCCGCACCGGATGCTCCTGCCGCCGCCTTGGCAATCTCATCAAAACGCACGGAATCCGCAATCTTGATTTTCTTCGCATGAACCTTGAGGATTTCTTCACGTCCCAGTAAATCTGGAAGCTCTACAGGAATTCGTCTGTCAAAACGTCCCGGACGAAGGAGAGCCGGGTCAAGGGAATCCGGTCTGTTCGTTGCAGCCAGAATAACAACACCCTTTGAGCCGTCAAAACCATCCATCTCTGTCAGAAGCTGGTTCAGTGTCTGCTCACGCTCATCGTTTCCTCCTGAGAATCCTGCACCATCACGTTTCTTACCGATTGTATCAATCTCATCGATAAAGACAATACAAGGTGCTTTTTCATTCGCCTGTTTGAAAAGATCACGTACCTTAGCCGCGCCCATACCTACGAACATTTCCACGAATTCAGAACCCGAAATAGAGAAGAACGGCACTTCCGCCTCTCCTGCTACAGCTTTTGCCAAAAGGGTCTTACCTGTTCCCGGAGGGCCTACAAGGAGTGCGCCTTTCGGCATGGAAGCTCCGATTTCCGTATATTTCTGAGGATTGTGGAGATAATCTACAATCTCTGTTAAAAGTTCCTTTGCCTCATCCTCACCTGCTACATCCGCAAACTTGATTCCCGTGGAAGATTTCACATAAACTTTGGCGTTACTTTTACCAAAGGACATGGCGCCTCCCGGACCTCCACCCATGGAGCTCATCATTTTCTTACTCAGCCAACGACCAAGAAAGATGAAAATTCCAATCGGAAGTACATATCCCAAAATCAGGCTGAAAATAACGGACTGTTTCTGAGGATCCGGCGCATCTGTACTGACACCTTCCTCATACAGCCAGCGAACAAGGTTCGGGTCTTCCTGCTTTGCAGTCTTACACATAACCTTTGTTCCGTCTTTTTCCACTACGTAAAAAATAAAATCCGTATCAATATTTACTTCTTTTACATATCCTTTTTCCACGCTTTTAATAAAGGTGGTATAATTTGTACGCTCAACACTTCTCTCCTGAAGCGCAGGTACAAGAAGGACATTTAAAAGAACGATGATGATCGCGGCAATCATATAGTACACATATAAGGGTTTTTTGCCCGGTCTTTTCGTATCCATAAACTTTTCCTCCGTTTCCTTTTAAAATACCATAGCACTTTTAATTTAGGTTTTCAATAAACTCAACAAGATTTCACAAATATTTTAGAATTTCAGAAAAAATCCGGCGGGTTTCCCCTGCCGGATTATCCTTTCTTCTTTATCCCAGATATTTCTCCAAACATACAAGCATCACATCTTTAATCCCATTGAAATTACATGGAACAATTCCCGCTTCTTTATATCCTAGTTTTTGATACAGTGAACGCGCCGGTTTGTTAATCGCATTAGTGTCCATACGAAGGTATCTGCATCCCTGTTCCAAAGCGAACTCTTCATAGTATTTTATGAAGGCTGTGCCATAACCCTTCCTGTTTTCTGACGGAGACACAGTCAGCGTATGAATGACCATTACTTCTTCCGCCGGTGCATCATATTCCCATTTTGCCCTTGCATAGGAAGGTACCTGTTTCTGATTCAATTTGGCAGAAGCTACGATTACTCCATCCTCTTCCATCACATACATTTCTCCCTGTTCAACGGATTCGAGAGCCGTTGCTTTCGATGGATAGATACCTTTCACCCATCCTGTCTGTCCTTTCTGCGTCGCCTCCAGATCCAGGATGTCACAGTAAATCTGTGTTATTTGGGGAATATCCTCCATGACTGCCTTTCTTATCATATGTTTTTCCTCCATTTGTTGACACACTTTTTTTCATTATAGCACAGCTTTTGAAGGTACACCAGCATTTTAGCATCCACATATTATAGCAAATTTCAACTGAAATACTCCGGCTTTTTGGTATATTTGTGCAAAACTCGTCTATTCGTATGCCTTTCTCATTCTTTCAAATCTTTTTTGGAAGGCTCTGTCAGAAGTCCTCTCTGCTGTTGTCTTTGAGTATTTCCCATTTTTTCAAAAAAATATCAAATTTACAAAAAAGGCTTGCAGTATATGAATGATTGTGTTATCATAAATAACGGTTCAAATGCCGGCATGTCGGAATGGCAGACGAGGTAGACTCAAAATCTATTGGCGGCAACGTCGTGTGGGTTCAAGTCCCACTGCCGGCACTCAGCAATGCAAAAATCCAGGCTTTTTCAAGCTTGGATTTTTATATTTTTGCTGAATCTCATCTTTCAATTGTCTCATCAATCTGCACTACACTCAAACAGGAACATTTCATCTCCTGATGCAGGCTTTTTGAAAAAAGATGCGTAGGTTTTATTTTTATAAATCCCATCTCTTTCAGATATTGTTCCATTTCTCCGAATTTATATAAATGGGTCTGAAAATCCATTAATTCGCTCTGTATAAACATTTTCCCTGTAGTCCTTGTCGTCCTGACATACGTTTACCACTGTATCGACAGCAAAGACAAACTTTCCTTCCAGCGCCAGCATGTTTTTGAAAGATCTGCCTGCCAAACTCTGGCATTTGACGCTTTTTCTTTTAACTTCATCAGCATCTCTTCGGACAGATCGATTCCTTTCTACCTGTGAATATACATTCTTGTCATATCAGGATCTCCATCTCCCTGAACCATATATAAAAACTCATTCATTTTCTCCTTCCCAAACTCAAAACCGCCTCCTGATTCGGAGGCGGCAATACACTTTTATGATGCAGAATCACAATTCTGCCTGTTCTTAATATTTCATCAAATCCTCATAAATCGGGAAACAGTCAAATGTTGAAAAATAATCCTTCGGAGTTTCCGCACGGCGGATCATATCGAAAGTTCCATCCTCATGGAGAAGGATTTCCGCTGATTTCAGCTTACCATTATAATTGTATCCCATGGCAAAGCCGTGAGCTCCTGTGTCATGAATAACAAGAAAATCTCCCTTGTCAATCTTCGGCAGGTAACGGTCAATGGCAAACTTGTCATTATTTTCACAGAGAGAACCTGTCACATCATACATATGGTCGCAGGGAAGATGCTCTTTCCCCATAACTGTGATGTGATGATAAGCGCCATACATAGCAGGGCGCATCAGATTCACTGCACAGGCGTCCACACCAATATACTCCTTGTGTGTATGCTTCTCATGAATCGCCTTTGTAACCAGACAGCCGTAAGGCCCCATCATAAAGCGGCCAAGCTCTGTGTAAATTGCAACATCTCCCATTCCTTCCGGAACAAGTATTTCCTCATAAACCTTACGAACGCCTTCTCCGATGGCATAAATGTCATTTGGCGTCTGATCCGGACGATAAGCAATACCGATACCACCGGAAAGGTTAATAAACTTCACACGAGCACCAGTCTCTTTCTGCAGCTTCACCGCAAGCTCAAACATAATTTTCGCAAGCATTGGATAATACTCATTTGTCACTGTATTGCTTGCCAGAAACGCATGAATACCAAATTCTTCCGCGCCCTTCTCCTTCAGAATTCGGAATGCCTCAAAAATCTGCTCTGTTGTCATTCCGTATTTGGAATCCCCCGGATTATCCATAATGTCATTGCTGATCTTAAAAAGCCCGCCCGGATTGAAACGGCAGCTTATCGTCTTCGGAATGTATCCTACGGAACGCTCCACACTCTCGATATGGGTAATATCGTCAAGATTAATGATTCCTCCTATTTCGTTGGCAAACCGGAATTCCTCCTCCGGCGTATCGTTGGAAGAAAACATAATATCACCCTTTTTGCAACCGATTGCATGCGCCATCATAAGCTCTGTCATGGAAGAACAGTCACACCCGCAGCCATATTCCTGAAGGATCTGCATCAAAAACGGATTTGGGGTTGCTTTCACAGCAAAGAACTCCTTAAACCCTTTGTTCCATGCAAAGGCTTCCTTCAATGCCTTCGCATTTTCCCGAATCCCCTTCTCATCGTAAAGATGAAAAGGCGTAGGATATTTCTCTGTAATTTCCTGAAGCTTCTCCAATGTTACAAATGGTACTTTTTTCATAATTGTATTCTCCTCTGATGTATCTCTTAAGTACTATCTCAATCGGTGTTCATACAGCTCTGTTCCGCATAAACAACAATTTATTTCACATGTGTATGTGTATATAAATGATCCTGGCAATACTCGTAATTGCCATTACATTTAGAACAGAAACGAAATTCCAGATTCGGATTATCCAGTTCTGTACGACCGCATATTGCACATTTGTGCCTGGCAATAGGTTTGCCATTCATATCTACTACATTGCTGGCAGCTACTGCACGCTTAAACTCCTGTCTTCTGTGGATTTCCTTCGGATTATAGCGGCTCATATCCCTTGTTCCAAGGAAAAACAAAACAAAGTTCAAAAGAGAAGCCACGATTGGAAGCGCCATAAACCACACACCTCTTGAAATATACCCTATAATATCAAAGCCCACAAGTACAACATAAACTACAGCCATCCACTTCATTTTTACCGGAATAACAAACATCAGCAATACCTGCATATCCGGATAGGACAGCGCATAAGCAAGAAAAATGGAAAGACTGATGTAATAAGTGGAAAAAAGGCTTCCGCCAAAAAGCATATCTGTTGCTCCCCCGGTAATAAAATACAGAAGGAATGCAGAAATCACAGTAAACAGCATACCTGAAAAAATATACAGGGTAAACCGGAAAGATCCCCATGCACGTTCCAGATGACTGCTGATTGGATAATAGAAAAACAGGATTGCAACAAAAAATAATATAGGATTTCCTGAACTTGGCGGATAAATAACCCAGGTAACAAGACGCCAGATCTGACCATGGAGGATTTTCGTCACGTTTAAGCTCAGCATGGAAAGAACCGCCGGATTGATCATCATCAGCGCATATCCCAGTACATAGCTGATAATGATATACATAGTCAGATTAGGAATCCCAAATCTACCATATTTTCGTTCTAATTTGTCAATAAATTTCATAATACTCCTTTACTGATTCTACTTAAAAAAATTCTTCTTGGAGAGGAATACCGCAACAAGAATACTCAGGCACAACGACATCACATTGACAATTAAAAATCCCCATGGAGAGCTGGAAAACGGCATTCCTTCAGAATTTACGTTCATACCATAGGCACTGGATACAATATTCGGCACACTGGTAACAATCGTAATAACTGCCAGAACCTTCATGACAATATTCAGATTATTCGATATAACCGAAGCAAAAGTTCCCGTCATACTGCTTAAGATTCCGCTGTAAATATTCGCCATCTCAATGGCCTGCTTGTTCTCAATGATAACATCTTCCAGAAGCTCCGTATCTTCGGGATACTTTTTCACGCTGTCCATCTTCAACAGTTTCTCAAGCACCATTTCATTGGACCGCAGAGAAGTGGTAAAGTAAACCAGCGACTTCTCAAGCTCCAGAAGCTCCATCAGTTCCTGATTTCTGGTAGACATATGAAGTTTCGTCTCAATCTGTTCACTCTTCTTATCTATAATACGCAGATAACGCAGATACATACTTGCATTTCTGTACAGAATCTGAAGAATAAAGCGGGTCTTCATATAAGTAAAAAAGTTGCGGACCCTTCCTTCCATAAATCTGGTAAGAACCTGTGTATCTTCCAGACATACGGTAAAAATCATATTTTCCGTCAAAATAATTCCCAACGGAATTGTCACATACCAGTCCTTATCATTACGCTCCTCAATCGCAGGCACGTCCGCAAGAATCAGAGTATAATTATCCTCCGCTTCAATACGAGAACGCTCCTCCTCATCCAAAGGTGCGCGTAAATCGTCGACCTCAATGTCGAACTGTTCAGAGATTTCAAAAATTTCCGTAGCCGTGGGATTTGTCAGGGCAATCCAACATCCCTCCTCCGGTTCCTGAATCTGATGGATTGAGCCATCGATCGTTTTAAAAATCCTTATCACGATTCACACTTCCCTTCCCTTTTCTTTCGCCCTGCTCTTTGCATTTTTTCAGAAAAAAAACCTGAAAGCATAACATATATTATAGTTTGAAGTATAATTTTTGTCAATTCTAATGGTTTACCTTTACAAACTTTTTCCACTTCGTTATAATGCAACTGTAAAGCATTGATTTTTCAATTATTTTAATACAAGAAAGGATTCTCTTATGAGCCAGTCATCATTCGGAAATAAATTCAAAATCACTACCTGGGGCGAGTCCCATGGCAAAGCCCTGGGAGTTGTTGTAGACGGCTGTCCTGCAGGGCTTTCTCTCACAGAAGAAACCATCCAGATTTTCCTCGACCGCAGGAAGCCCGGTCAGAGTCGTTATACAACTGCCAGAAAAGAGGGGGACACTGTAGAAATTCTCTCCGGTGTTTTCGAGGGAAAAACCACCGGAACTCCTATTTCCCTGATGGTACGAAACACCGACCAGCGATCCCGCGACTACGGAAATCTCGCCTATACTTACCGTCCCGGTCATGCAGACTTTACCTTTGATCAGAAATACGGCATACGGGATTACAGAGGCGGCGGTCGTTCCTCCGGACGGGAAACCACAGGACGCGTCGCAGCCGGAGCTATTGCCTCCGCAATTTTAAAAGAGCTCGGTATTACTTTTACCACATATACAAAATCTATCGGTCCTGTAAAAACGGATCCTTCCAGATTCAATCCGGAAGAAATTTCTCAAAATGCCTTTTATATGCCGGATAAAAAAGCAGCGGAAGAGGCATCCGCCTATCTGGAGTCCTGTATGAAAAAGAAAGACAGTGCAGGAGGCGTAATTGAATGTCGGATAAACGGTGTTCCCGCCGGACTTGGAGATCCTGTTTTCAATAAACTTGATGCTCTTTTTGCCCATGCTCTTATGTCTGTCGGAGCTGTGAAAGCAGTGGAAATCGGAGACGGTATCCTTGCCCCTTCCCTGAACGGTTCCCAGGACAATGACGGGTTTACACGAACTCCTGACGGAAACATCATTAAAACCAGTAATCATGCAGGAGGCATTATGGGGGGAATCAGCGACGGCAGTGAAATTATTCTCCGCGCTCATATCAAACCGACTCCATCTATCAGCCAGCCTCAGGAGACAGTCACTCAGGATGGACAACCTGTAACCCTGGAAATCCACGGTCGTCACGATCCTGTTATTGTTCCCCGCGCTGTGGTTGTTGTTGAATCCATGGCAGCGATTGTTCTTACAGACGCTCTCTTTTCCAATATGAGCAGCCGCTTAGACAACATCTTAAAATTCTACAATCGCTAAAGTGCTAAAGCTATAAAAAAGCCCCCTCTGGCCAGAGCTTACAGCTCTTGCCAGAGGGGGCTTTTTTTAATCTTCAATTATTCTTTCCGCAGCGCTACTCTCGCCTCCCCAATCTTCTCCATCTTTCTCTGTTCCGGCTTCCTCATCCGGTACTTCATAAATATGGATGCAGTTAGGTGTTATGACTTTCTGCGGTTTACCGTGCATAATAAGAAGATTTTTCTCATAATCCACTGTAAAAGTTGTGATAGTATTACTTGCATGATTGGCAATTGCAATATGTTTATTATCCGGGAAAATCACAAGATCCTTCGGATAATCTCCACTGATAGGAAGGACAAATTTGCGTTCCAGAAGCCCTGTCTCCTGATCAATCTCATACATGGAAACAGTGTTCTCTCCTGCTGTCGTGCAGAACAGATGCTTTCCGTCAGGCGCAAGGGCAAGACCGGAAGCTGCGTTGTGGATTTCATCCATGTCGCCCTGTTTCGTCAGTGTACTCACTGTCTGAAGACACTCAAACTCCGGAGTCTTTCCGCTTCCGTCATAGCTGTACACCTTAATCTCATTGCTCAGTTCGAAGAGAAGGTAGGCAAATCTGCCGTCTGCGCTGAACCGGATGATACGCGGGCCGCTCTCTCTCTTACATCTCAGAATATCAACAAGCTCAAGCTTATGCGTTCTCTTATTAATACGGTAAACCTTCACCTGATCGATTCCGTTATCTACTGCACACAGATATTTATTATCCGGTGTCGGACGAACACAATTTACGTGAGGACGGAAATTACGCTCTGCAACACTGCCCAGACCTGAATGGAATACACCGTCCATGAGGCTTCCCAGACGTCCGTCTCTATGCGTATGTACAACCGTCACCTTACCGTCATGGTAGCCTGCCACATAAAGATACTTGCCATCCACATCCGTCGCAAGGAAACAGCCTCTCATACCGTCGATGTTTACACTGTTAATTCTCTCCAGATCTCCATCTGCATCACGACGGAACACAGCCACTCCCTCGTCTTCAATAGAATAAAGATACCTTCGATTTTTGGAAACTGCCGTGTGGGATGCATTGCTGACTTCCACACTGCTTCTCGGTGTTAAAACACCATTTTCCACATCTACATCAAACACCTGAATTCCTTTGGTCTTGTCATTTGTATGGGTATAGGTACCTACATATGCCACATATTTTTTATTTCCCATAAGTCTTGCCTCCTACTATCCACTGCACCGCTTATACGGGAAATACTGCACCTTCCCGTACGGTCTCAATTATTGCAAACATTATAGCATAAATGACAGAGAAGAACAAGTTTCCTCTAAATTTCTTATATATTTATACAATAGCCTCTGCATCTCTTATTCAAAATATTTTTTTACCGCATCAAGAGTCACGTCAATCACTTCGTCTGTATGTGCTGCAGAGAGGAACATCGCCTCAAACTGTGACGGAGCCATGTGAATCCCCTGAGCCAACATTCCCTTAAAATATTCAGAAAAAGCTGCTGTATCAGCCGTTTTTGCAGAAGAGTAATCCACAACCTCCTCTCCTGTAAAAAACAGGCTTCCGAGAGATGCTATATGGTTGAGATGATATGGAAGTCCTCTGTCCTTCACAATTTTCTCTATTCCTTTGTAAAGCTTTTCTCCTTTTTTCTCAAGTTCCGTATAAATTTCCTGATGGTCATAAAGATATTTAAGCTGAGTAAGTCCAGCCGCCATAGCAATCGGATTTCCGCTTAAGGTTCCAGCCTGATATACGTTCCCTACAGGAGAAATCATTTCCATAATTTCTTTTCTTCCGCCATATGCCCCTACCGGCATACCTGCACCGATAATTTTTCCATATGTTACAAGGTCAGGCTTTACGCCGAAATACTGGGCAGCTCCGCCGAAGGCAAGGCGGAAGCCCGTAATAACCTCATCAAAGATAAGGAGCGCTCCAAACTCATCGCAGAGACCTCTAAGCCCTTCCAGAAATCCCTTCTTCGGAGGAACAACTCCCATGTTTGCTCCCACTGCCTCCACGATAACAGCCGCAGTCTCTCCCTGAGAGCTTTCAAGAAGCGCGCGCACGCTTTCCAAGTCATTGTAGACTGCAGTCATGGTATCCTCTGTACAGCCTTTCGGCACACCTGCGCTGTCCGGCACTCCGCTTGTCATAACACCGGAGCCTGCGCTTACCAGCATAGCGTCACTGTGACCATGATAACATCCTGCAAATTTAATAATCTTATTTTTCCCTGTAAATCCTCTTGCGGCACGGATAGCGCTCATAACCGCCTCAGTACCTGAATTTACCATACGAATCATGTCAATATGAGGAATTCTCTCACAGATAAATTCCGCCATTTCCACCTCAACAGCCGTAGCGCAGCCAAAGCTTAAGCCCTTTTCACTGGCTTTTATCACACTTTCGCGAATTGCCGGAAAATTATGCCCCAGAATCATCGGTCCCCATGAGTCAATATAATCAATATATTTATTTCCATCTACATCATAGATATAGCAGCCGTCTGCATGGTCAATAAAACGGGGCGCAATGCCAATGGCTCCGTAAGCGCGGACAGGGCTGTTCACACCTCCCGGAATTCTTTTTACTGCTCTCTCAAATAAGTTTTCTGATAAAGACATCAGCCGATTCTCCCTTCATCCATAAATCCTGCCAGTTCTTTTGCAAAGTATGTCAGATAAATCTGTGCGCCTGCGCGGTATGTTCCCACTGCCATCTCACAGATAATTCTTTCCTCGTCAATCCAGCCCATTTTTGCCGCAGCCTTTACCATGGCATACTCACCGCTGACGCTGTAAGCGGCAACCGGAACATTCGTTGCCTTTGATACCTCAGATACAATATCAAGATAGGAAAGGGCAGGTTTTACCATAATGATATCTGCGCCTTCCTCAATATCGGTAAGCGCTTCCTTCATCCCTTCCCGTCTGTTGTGGAAATCCATCTGATAGCTCTTTCTGTCGCCAAAAGCCGGAGCAGAACCTGCTGCATCGCGAAACGGGCCATAAAAAGCAGACGCATATTTCACCGCATAGGACATAATCGGAGTTTCCTTGTAACCATTTGCATCCAGTGTTTCACGAATGGCGCGGACACGGCCGTCCATCATATCGGAGGGCGCAACCATATCTGCCCCTGCCTGTACATGGGAGAGCGCTGTCTTTGCCAGAAGCTCCAGCGTGGCATCGTTTTCTACCTCATGTCCGCAGAGCACACCGCAGTGACCGTGAGAAGTGTATTCACACATACACACATCTGTAATGTAATAAAGCTCCGGAAACTGCTTCTTTGCCTCCTCCAGCGCTCTCTGTACAATTCCGTCAGAAGCATAGGCTCCGCTTCCCACCTCGTCCTTGTGATCCGGAATGCCGAAAAGCATGACGCTGCTTACTCCTGCCTTTGTAAGACGCTCCAATTCATAGGGAAGCCTGTCCACGCTGTAGCGGAACTGTCCTTCCATAGAAGGAATCTCCTCTTCAATACCTGTTCCTTCTTTCACAAACAGGGGATAAATCAGGGAAGATTTGTCCATTCTTGTTTCTCTTACCATCTTTCTTAAAGTTTCGCTGCCTCTTAATCTTCTTGGTCTCTGAATTAAATCCATATTTTTTTCTCCTTTAATCCGCCTGACTGTCTTTCATCTTTATAACAAGGGCAATCAAACTTTCTATTGTTGCTTTTTCTGCCATACAGGTTTTCATACCATATGCATCTGCAGCCTCCTTTGTCTGCTTTCCGATACATGCGGCGCGCACCTTTGTAAAATCAATCCCGCTGCATCCTTCCACGAAACCTTTCACTGTCGAAGCGCTGGTAAATACCACGCAGTCAATCTCGCCTGCCTCAAACTCTTTCTTTTCATCTATCAGGCGACTCTTTTTGTAAACAGTGCGGTATGTAGGAACATCGTGTACAATGGCGCCCTTATTTTCAAGAGCTGCAACCAGATTTAAGTTTCCTGCCTCTGCTCTTGGAATCAGAATTTTTTCTCCGCCCTCTAAACGTGCGGAAAGCTCCTCTCCAAGAGTATCCCCGTCATAAACAGAAGGAAGGAAATCTGCGAAAAGCCCTTTTTCCTTTAATTTCTTCTTTGTTCCCTCTCCGATTACTGCCAGCTTTACATTTCCCAGAGCACGGACGTCTTTCTCTGCTTTCCCAAGCTCTTCAAAAAAGACTTCCACTCCTGTAGGGCTTGTAAAAATAAGCCACTGGTACTCATCTAAGCAGTCAAACGCTTCATAAAGAGCGCTCTTATCCTCCACAGGAACGGTACAGATGGACGGCAGTTCCAGTACCTCCGCTCCCTTTTCTCTTAAAAGAGCCGCAGTTTTGGAGCTGTGCTGCCTCGGTCTTGTAACAAGCACCTTCCACCCAAAAAGAGGAAGTTTCTCATGCCAGCAAAATCTGTCCGCCAGCTCGCATACCCTGCCTACTACAATAATCGCAGGCGTTTCAATCCCCTGCCTCTGTGTTTCTTCTCTCAGAGTCGAAACAGTTGCCGTCACTCTCTTCTGTCCTGCAGTAGTTCCCTTCTGAAGCACAGCTGCAGGCATATCCTTATCCATTCCGGCATCCACAAGCCCCTGACAGATATCTCCAAGAGATGCAATCCCCATAAGAAAAACAAGAGTTCCCTTTGTTCGTACCAGAGCTTCGAAATCAATATCATACTTCTGCCCTGCCCGTTTATGACCTGTAATAATATGAAGAGAAGAGCAGAAATCACGGTGCGTCACCGGAATTCCATTATAGGCAGGAACTGCGAGCGGGGACGTAATTCCCGGAACAATTTCATAGGGAATTCCATGTTCCGTCAGGAGCTCCAGTTCCTCTCCTCCTCTTCCGAAAAGGAAGGGATCACCCCCTTTTAATCTTACAACTCTATATCCCTTCTGTGCTTCTTCCAGAAGAACTTTATTAATCTCCTCCTGTACCATGGTGTGATGACTTGCCCTTTTTCCTACGTTGATAAGACGGGCTGTCTCAGGAATTTTTGCCAGAACTCCCTGGCCCACCAGACTGTCATAAACTACCACCTCTGCTTGTTGCAGGATTTCCATTCCCTTAAGAGTAAAAAGTCCGATATCTCCCGGACCTGCGCCTACCAGCCAAACTTTTCCAACCGCCATTATCTGTCACCGCCTTTACAGGATTCCTTCAGCTCTTTTGCAAGAGCGATTCCAAGAGCTTCCCCGTCTTTTGCAGACCCACGGATGTCGCCCCTTCTCCATGTTGCATCTTCTTCGTTATAATAAAGTCCCCTGATGTGAATAGACTCTCCGTCTGTCTGTGCAAAAGCCGCTACAGGAGAAGAGCAGCCTCCGTTAAGAAAACGAACATATGCGCGTTCTGCGTTTCCGCAAATCCATGCATTTTCGTCACAATATCCAGCCAGACAACTGTAATCCAATCCCCTGCGCCCCTGTACGGCAAGAATCCCCTGGCCGGCTGCCGGAATTATTTCATCCGGAGTAAAATACCTGCAAATTCTTTCCTCCAGTCCCAGGCGCTTCAAACCTGCTGCTGCAAGAATCAAACCGGAGTATTCTCCTGCATCCAGTTTACGGAGCCTTGTCTGTAAATTCCCCCGGATACTTTTCACTTCCATATCCGGGTACAGTTCTTTTAACTGCAGGGTTCTCCTTAAGCTGGAACACCCCAGCGGCTTCTTTTTATCAAGTTCTGACACTCCCCTAGGCAAAACAAGAACGTCCCTTGCATCTTCCCTTTGGGAAAAAGCCAGAAGCGGAAGCTCCTCTGAAACCTCCATGGGCATATCCTTTAAACTGTGTACGGAAATATGGCTTCTTCCATCAAGAAGCGCACGATCAAGCTCTTTTACAAAAAGTCCCTTTCCGCCTATCTTATCCAGCGTACGGTCAAGAATCAGATCTCCTGTGGTTTTCATAGTAAGAATCTCCACGTCCATATCCGGATTTTTCTTCACAAGCCAGTTTCTTACCATCTCGCTCTGCAGTACAGCAAGGGCGCTGTCTCTGCTGCCTATTATAAGCTTATCCATCATTCTCCTCCTTCTGGATTCTTTCCAGAACACTCTGAATTTCTTCCCGGACTCTTTTCGCCTTCTTGTGGTCAAGACCGCTGGCTGTAATTCCTACCACAAGCTCATCCTCCATAACGATTCCCGGAAAATAAAAATCGCATTTCTCTCTGTCACTGGCTACATTTACATAGATTCCCTCTTTTTTGCACACCCTGTAAATATCGTCATTTAATTTTCTGTCATTCGTCGCTGCAATCACCATATAAGCAGTGGAAAAATCGCTTCTTTTCACAGGGCGTACCCTCAGATCAATAAGTCCTGCTTTCCCAAGTTCCAGAATCTCCGGCGACGCCTGCGCTGCAACAACGGATATATTTCTGGTAAAGGAAAGCAGGGTTTTTACCCGTCTCGCAGCAATCGTTCCGCCTCCCACTACCACAATCTTTTTATCTGATAAATCCACAAACATTGGAAAATAATTTTTAATCTTCATATAATTTCTCCAGTCCTGCAACACACTCCAGGAAAGCTTCCTGATTCAGGCTGTCACGAAGACCGAAAATCAGCTTATTTACCACCTTCCCGGCAGCCGTATCCACTGCTTTCAAAAGGCGCTCTCTGTCTATTTCTTCCATCGGTGTGTTCTTCAGTATTTTCATAATACGAAGGTTTAGGTCCTGAACTGCATCTTCTTTGATTTCCTGAATTCTGGGAATCACATCACGCCCGTCAAACCACTGGTAAAATTCGTCCATGTGTGCCTGCACAATAGTCCCGGCAGCCGTCAGATGCTCCTGCAGCTCCGCCGGTATCTCATCGGTATGAAAACTGTCCATATCGTAAAGGGTGACTCCTTCCATCCTTCCTATCTCAGGTTCAATATCTCTCGGCACTGCTAAATCAATGAGAATCAGCGTTTTTTGCAGCTTTATTTGCTCAAACAGCTCCTCCCGTAAAGTAAAATTCGGGCTTGCTGTGGCGCTCACCACCAGATCGCATTTTGGCAAATAATCCATTCTTTCTCCGTAATTGATTCTCTTACATCCAAAGGGGATATTTACCATACCGCTTCTGTACTGGCGTATTGTCACTGTAACGTCGGCTCCGGCTTCTTTTAATACCTGAGCCGCTACCTTTCCCATCTCGCCGTTTCCAATTACCATGCATACCTTGTTACGAAGTGAATATCCCTGAGATGCCAGAAATTTCACAGCCTGATGAATGACCGAAGGATTCCCGTGAGAAAAAGGCACCTCTGTCTTGATTTTTTTCCCGGCTGTCACTGCCATACGGAACAGAACCTCCAGCACGCCGTCCGCCGCAAAATGCTCCCTCGCCAGATTAAGAGCATCCTTAACCTGCGTAAGAATCTGGTCCTCTCCCATAATCTGCGACTTCAGACCAGCAGTAAGATAAAAAAGATGCTCTGCAGCTTCTTTCTCTTTGCGCTCCACGAAATATTGATAATAGGAAGCATCCCGGACGCCCTTCACCTCACACAAACAATCATACAGAGAAATATCACTGTCATCCTCCATACTCGCCCATACCTCCAGACGATTACAAGTGGACAGGATAATACATCCGTGAATTCCCTTTTTCTCTTTTATTTTTTCCATAGCCTCACCTACATTTTTGCGGGTAAATGCAAAAACTGCACGAATATCCACAGACGCGGCTGTATGGTCAATCCCAATCATGGAAATGCTCATTGCTTTTCTCCTTCGTGAATTCAATTTTTCATGATAAACCATTACCTTCACAGTAATATCATAAACAGTTCTTATATTAATGTCAATCGTAACTGTCTGGTAAACAGCAGTCTTGACGGAAATGGTTCCTGTGTTATACAATAATTTTTGTACCTTTTTATTTTATCTATTTCAACAAATTTTAAGAGGTCAGTTATGAAACTTCAATTAGACAGAAAAAACAAAACAGAACATTTATATCTGGAAGTGTATCACTATTATAAAAATCTGATTCTGGAGCAAAAACTTCCTTCCGGAAGCAAAATGCCCTCTCTCAGGAAATGCTCACAGGAACTTAAATTAAGCCGTACCACCATTGAAAACGCCTACCTCCAGCTCGCTGCCGACGGTTACATTATTGCTAAAGCTCAAAGCGGATATTATGTGACTGATATTGCAGCCCGCCATATCCTGCCTGCCAGAGAAAAGCCTGACAAAGAGCCGGAATACCTCTATGATTTCGCATCCAGCGGCGTTGACAGAGAAAGTTTTCGCTTTGATTTGTGGAGACGTTATATTAAAAGCGCTCTGCGTCAGGATGACCGTCTTCTCTCCTACGGCGAACCTCAGGGCGAATGGGATCTTCGCTGTACGCTGGCAGACTACATTCGAGAGCACAGGAATATCCTGTGCAGTGCAGACGATATTGTAATAGGCGCCGGTATTCAAAGCCTTCTCCATATTCTCTGTCCTCTCCTGAAGGAAAAAAAGAATGTATCTTTCCCTACTCCCTCCTTCATTCAGGGCAGTACGATATTTGAAGATTACGGTTTCCGGATTACATACAGAAACAAAAACAGCGATGTTATTTACGTTTCCCCTGCACACATGACAAAATGGGGCGAGATTATGCCTGTCTCCCGTAGACTGGAACTGTTACATCACGCTTTTTCCAGAGGCAGCCTGATTATTGAGGATGATTTTGAAAATGAATTTGTTTATCTCCAAAAACCAACGCCCTCTCTGTTCAGTCTTGCTGGCGGAAAAGGAGTTGTCTATCTCGGCACTTTTTCCAGACTTCTGCTTCCCTCCATACGCATCAGCTTCATGGTACTGCCCCCTGATCTCTCTGCACTTTACCGCCAAAAAGCCGCCTGGTATAACCAGACAGCTTCTAAAGCCGAACAGATTGCTCTGTGTCAGTTTATCCGTGACGGACATCTGGCTTCACAGACCCGCAGACTGAAGCGGTTATATGCACAGAAATTAAAAAGCCTTCTCTCTGCAGTCAGAGAAATTTTCGGCTCAGACGCTCCTGTACAGATTGGAGCTGCCGGTACCAGCCTTGCTCTTACTCTGCAAACGCCCCACAATGCAGCTTCTCTGATAGAAAAATCCAAATCAGAAGGTCTCCGCCTTCAGTTTCTCAAAGAATCTGAAGGAGAAGTCACTGTCATTCTGTCCTGCTCTTCCATGCCTGCAGAGGATTTCATTCCTGCCTGCCGGCTTCTGAAAGAACTGTCACAAATTTAATCTCTTTTATTGTCAATCATATAAAGCAGTGCATTGCAGATACAGGCTGCAATGTTACTGCCTCCTTTTCGTCCTCTCGCTACAATATACGGCGTTTCTGTCTCCATAATCAGTTCCTTGGACTGCACCACATTTACAAATCCTACCGGAACGCCGATAATTAACTGGGGGTTTATTTTTCCCTCCTGAATCAGCTCGTAAAGGCGGACCAGCGCAGTGGGCGCATTTCCGATGGCAAAAATCAGTTTTCTGTCAAGAGACGCGGCCTTATCCATACTTGCAGTCGCTCTGGTCGTTTTATTTTTCTTTGCCATTTCCGCCACATCCTCGTCAGACATAAAACAGTATACCTCTCCTCCATATCTGGCAAGAGCCCGTTTGTTAATCCCGGCTTTTGCCATCTGGGTATCTGTCACGATACAGGCTCCGTTTTTTATTGCTTCTATTGCTTTTTCTACCGCATGTTCGGAAAAACACAGATTTTTAGCATAATCGAAATCCGCACTTGTGTGGATGCACCGTTTTACGACAGGTTCCGTGCCTGGAATCAGCTCCAGATCTCCCAGCTCTTCTGTGATAATCTCAAAGCTGCGCTTTTCAATATCCATCGGTTTTACATTTTCTAATTCTACTTTCATATTCCCTTCTCCAGAATCTCATATATTTTTTTCATATCCAGATGTTTACGTAGTTCTTCTGCAAGAATATCATACTGGCTCTCCTTAAATGCGGCAAAATCGATTCCCTCCATCTGTGAGACGTCGATTCCCTTTTTCTCACCAATCACTCTGATGATTCCTTCTGCCGCTTCCTCCCTGTCAAACACGCCGTGAACATAGGTTCCGCATACATTATCCAGATACGCGCCGTCTGTCTTTTCCTCTCCTGTCACATGGTCTTTTAAGATTACGGCTCTTTTTGCCTCTTCCTTAATCAGCGTTTTTCCCATGTGAATCTCATATCCTTCCACCTTTGCTCCGCTTAAAGCCGACAGCTCCCCTGTCAGGCTGCAAAACTCTCCGGAAACCCTGGTTCTTGTTTTCTCACGGGCAAAAACAGTTTCCATAGGAAGAAGTCCCATCCCCCGAATAGTTCCTCCTGCTTCTACTCCGAATGGGTCGCTCAGGCTCTCTCCCAACATCTGATAACCACCGCAGATTCCGAAAATAAGCTTTCCCTCTGCTGCTTTTTTAAGAACTGCAGCCTCCATTCCGCTTTCTCTCATCCACAGCAGGTCTTCCATGGTATTTTTAGTTCCGGGCAGAATAATCATATCCGGATTTTTCAGCTCCCCTGGATTTTTCACATAACGCAGAGAAACACCCGGTATGCTTTCCAGCGGATTAAAGTCTGTAAAATTGGAAATTCTCGGTATACGAATAACTGCAATATCAATCAGGTCTGTCTTCTGTCCACTGTGAAAACGCTCTGTAAGACTATCTTCATCCTCTACCTGAATATTCATATAGGGTGCTACACCTACAACCGGAATATGGCTTTTCTCTTCCAGCATCTCCACTCCAGGGTCAAGAATGGATTTATCCCCTCTGAACTTATTGATGATAAGCCCTTTTACCATAGCTCTTTCATCCTCTTCCAGAAGCTCCACTGTACCGATAAGCTGGGCAAAAACCCCGCCTCTGTCTATATCACCAACAAGGAGTACCGGTGCTTTCGCCATCTTTGCCATTCCCATATTTACAATATCTTCACTTTTTAAATTGATTTCCGCCGGACTTCCTGCTCCTTCAATCACAATAATATCATGCGTATCCGCAAGCTTCTGATATGCTTCCATAATATCCGGAATCAGCTTCTTTTTATATTGGAAATACTCCCTTGCACTCATATTCCCCAGAACTTCTCCGTTTACGATGACCTGAGAACCCACATCGTTTGTAGGCTTCAGGAGAATTGGATTCATAAAAACGGAGGGCTTAATTCCCGCAGCCTCCGCCTGCATCACCTGAGCACGTCCCATCTCCAGTCCATCTTCCGTAATGTAGGAATTAAGAGCCATATTCTGAGATTTAAAAGGTGCCACACGATAGCCGTCCTGTTTAAAAATCCTGCAGAGCCCTGCTGCCAGAAGGCTTTTTCCTGCGTTGGACATCGTTCCCTGCACCATAATTGCTTTTGCCATACTGTAACCTCACTTCTGTACGATTTCCTTAAGAACTTCGATCAGTTTCACATTCCTTTCGTGACGCTTCACTGCCACTCGGAAATATCCTTTTGAAAGCCCCGGATAATTGCTGCAGTCGCGAATCAAAATTCCTTTTTCCACACACTGCTCAAAAAGCATCTCCGGTCCTTTAAAAAAGATATAATTTGCCTGAGAGGGAAAAACCTTAAGCCCCAGCTTCTCCATTTCTCTTTTCATATATTCTGCTTCCTCAAAGACGAGCTTTCGTCCTGCTTCTACATAATCTGTTTCCTTCAGGGCTGCAAGTCCTGCCGCCTGAGCCATAGCAGATACATTCCAGGGCTGTGTCATAAGCTCCATCTGCTCAAGAATTTTTTCATCCGCGCAAAGCCCGTAACCCAGACGGACGCCTGCAATGGCATAGCGCTTTGTAAAAGCTTTCAGAATAAACAGATGTTTATATTCTTTCAAATGTGCTTTCAGCGTATAATTCTCCGGTTCCCTGACAAAATCCAGAAAACACTCGTCCACTACTGCGAAGATTCCCTTATCCCTGCAGCGAAGCAGAACCTTTTCCAGAAAATCCCGTTCCATAAGAATTCCTGTAGGATTATTGGGATTGCAGAGAAACAGTATATCCAGATCATCTGTAAGAGCTTCCAGATAAGATTCTTTTACTCTGAAATCTTCTTTCTCTTCCAGAAAAAAATATCGAATCTCACAGTCTACACTGGAAAGTGCCTGCTCATATTCTGCAAAAGTAGGGGCAGGAAGAAGGGCTTTTTTCGGTTTTTTTGCCCTGCACAGAGAGTAAATCAATTCTGCAGCTCCATTCCCGCAGATTACTTCTTTCTTCTCAACCTGTTCATACTGAGCAATGGCTTCCTTTAATCTCCCGCAGCCAACCTCAGGGTAATCCTCCAGCCTTTCCACACTTTCAATAATTGCCTGTTTCACCCTCTCAGGCGTCCCAAGCGGGTTACAGTTTGCAGAAAAGTCCAGACAGTTTTTATATTTGTAAACATCTCCGCCGTGTACGTGTTTCATCATTGTTTCGTCTCCTATGTATCAGAGCATCCTGATTCCCAGAGCTGCTCCCAGAAAAACCGCCAGTCCCAGAAAACAGGTTGCGTAGAGAAGAGAATTGGCTCTTTTTATATCTTCCGTCTCTACTTCTCTTATTTTATCTCCTATCGTCGGTTTTTCGTATAATTTCCCAAAATAATATGCATTTCCTGCAAGTTGAATTCCAAGAGCGCCTGCCATTGCTGCTTCTGTCTGTGCAGAATTAGGGCTTGCATGATTGTGTTTGTCTCTTCTGTAAATCTTTATGGCATTCTTCGTATCCATTCCAACGAAAACTGTGGCGAAAGCCATAAGCCAGCCTGATATTCTTGCCGGAATATAGTTTGCCACATCGTCAAGCTTCGCAGCAAAACGCCCGAAATACAGATATTTTTCGTTCTTGTATCCAAGCATGGAATCCATTGTATTAATACCTTTATAAAGGAACATCAGTCCTATTCCGCCGATTGCCATATAAAACATGGGGGCAATAATTCCATCTGAGGAATTTTCCGCAATTGTCTCCACTGCTGCTTTTGTCACTCCTTCTTCCGTAAGCTCCTGCGTATCCCTGCCTACAATCATAGAAACTGCATAACGGGCTTCCTCAATTGTTCCGTTTTTCAGTCTGTCATAAACCTTCATACTTTCTGTTTTCAGGGATTTTGTCGCCAGAAGCTGACTGCACCAGAAAGTTTCCAGTGCCAACCCTGCCCAGACAGAAATCCCGTATAAAAAGCGCACAGCCAGAAATGGAATACCAAAGCTCAGCGCACAGACGAGCACCACTTCAAAAATGCCTCCCGCCAGTTCTCCTCTTTTTGATTTCGGAAAGATTCCGCGGATTCCCTTCTCCAGAAAGGAAATAAGATTTCCAATTATGCAGACAGGATGGTAAAGCCATCTTGGATCCCCTATCAGTAAATCTATTAAAAAACCCGCTGCCAAAGCAATGAGACTATACATGAACCTTTCCTCCCTGACGTTCTTTTTTATATTCCAGACATTTTTTCAGAAACGCCTGTACAAGACAGGGATTTCCGTAATAATACAGATGGGGAAATCCCGCCATCAGACGGTCATTTCCATGGATACAGTCCCATCCCCTTTTACTTAACGGCTTATCTGCGCGAAAAGAAACTCCACAGTTATCCGAATCAAAATAATGAAATTCATGGGCAGGAAGTTTTCCGGGATTCACCCCGAAAACTGTTTCCCCTTCTTTTAGCGTCAGCGTAATATAGCCAAATCTCGTGAGCTTCGGCGTCCTGTAGGCGTTACCGGAAATCACCCCTGCCATACGGCGAAATTTCCCCTCCATATCCTCCATCTCTTCGTGAAGGTACATGAAACCACCGCACTCTGCCATGCATGGCATTCCAGACAGCATTTTTTCTCTGATATCCTTTCGCATGGAACAGTTGTCTTCCAGTTTTTTTGCATTTAATTCCGGATATCCTCCATACAGAAGAAGCCCGTCCGCATCTTGCGGCACTTCGGCGTCCCGCATAGGAGAAAACCGCACAAGCTCCGCTCCCATCTCCTCCAGAAGACGAAGGTTGTCCTCATAAAAAAAGCAAAAAGCTTCGTCATCGGCTACTGCCAGGCGTACGTTTTCAGGAAGCCGCCACGAGCATATTTCCGCCCCTTCCTTTTCTACAGGGTTTTCCAGCTCCTTTGCCCCTGATGCAAGGCTTAAAATCCCGTCTATATCCAGACTTTTTTCCAGAATATCAGCAAGACGCATCAGCCGATCCTTCAATTCCGGAATTTCCTCCGGAAGGACAAGCCCCAGATGGCGGCTCTCTATCACACAGTCCTCCACCCTTGGAACATAGCCATATACCGAAATTTCCAGTTCTTTTTCCACTGCCTCTTTCATCCGCGGATAAAGCATAGGCGACATCTGATTAAAGATAACCCCTTTAATACAGCTGTCCTTTTTATATTCCAGAAATCCTTTGATATAGGCAAGAAGAGAAAGGCTCATTCCCTTGCTGTTTACTATAAGAATCACCGGCGTATCCGTACTGTCAGCCAAATCGTAAGCGCTTGCCATCGTGGATGTTCCGCCCACTCCGTCGTAATAGCCCATAACACCTTCCATAACAGCAAGGTCACACCCCTCGCTGTTCACAGCCAAAAGCTCTCTTGTTTTTTCCCTTCCTGTAAAAAAAGTGTCAAGGTTTCTGGATTTTGTCCCAATGACTCTGGAATGAAACATAGGGTCAATATAATCCGGCCCGCACTTAAAAGATGCCACTTTCATGCCCCTGTTCACCAGTGCCTGAAGAAGCCCGCAGGTAATCAGAGTCTTCCCACTTCCGCTCGCTCCTGCTGCCAGAAGGATTCTCGGTATTTTCATAGCGTCTCCTTTCCCGGATTCTGAAGTGTAATAATATAAATAGGATTCTCTCCCATCATCATATGATACGGACCGATCGCCCTGGAGCGTGCCGCTCCCAGCTGAACAATTTCATTCGTATCAAAGGCAAATTCTTTTGCCGCTTCCAATGCCTCAGATACCGTTTCCAGGGTAATACAGTTTATAACAATTCTGATACTTTTATTTTTTTCAACGAGAAGTTTTACTATTTCCTTCAGATTTCCCGATGAACCACCGATAAAAGCATGCGTCGGGGCTGGAAGATTTCTCATAGCCTCCGGAGCCAGTCCGGAAACTATAGTAAGATTGTCTGCTGCAAACTTTTTCTTGTTTTCCTTTAAAAGCTCCACTGCCTCATCTTTTTTCTCAATGGCATATACTTCACCCTGATGGGCGCCAAGAGACATTTCAATTGAAACAGAACCAGTTCCTGCTCCTACATCGTAGCAAACAGAATCTTCCTGAAGTTTCAGTTTTGAAAGAGAAATCGTACGAACTTCTTCCTTTGTCATTGGCGCTTTTCCACGAATAAATTCCTCATCGGAAATTCCATGGACCGTATTTTGAGGTACAGCCTCCACGTTATATGCACAAATGACACTTAACGCATTTCCCTGATAATTCGTAAGTTCTCTTGCTTTTTTCGAAAAAATAGCTTCATCTTTATAGGAAAGACGTTCTCCCACATGAAGAATGACCTCTCCCATTCCGTAGAAAACCAGTTTTTTTGCCAGTTCTGCTACGCCGTCTCCTGTTCCTAAAATAGAAAACACTTTCTGGTTGTGCTTAATATAATGAATCAGATTACAACTCTTCCCATGGGCGCTTAGGATTTTTGCATCATCCCACGAAAGCCCGATTTTTGACATGAAATAGTTTACAGAAGATATTCCACAAAGAATTTCTACCTCACCATTTAAAAGTTCCACCAGCTTTTTCGCTCCACTGCAAAAACCGACATCTCCAGATAAAGCAACCACAATCCTGTCATATTCCGGATGCTCTTTTATGTAATCTGCAATAACCTCACTTCGATATTCACAGAGAGTCTTCTGCCCGGACAAGGCTGCCGCCTCCACCATCCGTCTTGCGCCGATTAGTAAATCCGCCTGTTCTACCGCTCTTTTTCCTTCTATCGTGAAAGTATTCTGGTTGCCCATACCAATGCCAAGAAGGGTAATATGGGGCTTTCTGTCTATTTGAAATTTCTTTGTCAGATACGCTTTGCACTCTGCCAGAGACATTCCTTCTTCTTTCACAGGTCTTCCAATGATAACCGGAGTGACGCCGCATTCCAGAGCTGCATCGATTTTTTCCTGAAAGCCTCCTACTTTTCCTGTATCCTTTGTCACAAGATATTTACATTCAAACTGGAAAAGCATGGCTTTATTCAGCTCCTTGCTGAATGGTCCCTGCATTCCAATAAGATGTTTTCCCTCAAAGCCAAGATTGCTGCAGGTTTCTGCCACTGAAGGAAGGGAAAGCACTCGGGCAAATAAACGATTCCGATAATCGGGAATCCCTGTAAATTTATTCAGTTCCTTACTTCCTGTTGTGAGAAGTACATTTCCCTGCGTCCCTTTTAAATACTCTGCCGCAGCTTCCGTAGATTCCACGTAAACTGCCTGTCCTTCCTGTTTTCCCTCTTCTCTCAATACACGCAGACAGGGAAAACCTGCCTTTTCACAGGCATTTCTTATATTTGCAGTCACCTCTGCTGCATAGGGGTGAGTCGCATCCAGAATGATTTCCGGACTTATCTCCCGAAAAAGTTCTTCCATTTTTTCTTCGTCCAGTCTTCCCGGGCTTATCTTAAGATACCTGGTTTCTTCCAGAACCTTTCCGCCGTAGTCTGTTGCTGTACACACATACACCGGAACTTCATACTTCGCCAGAAAACGACTGATTTCATAACCCTCTGTCGTACCTGCAAAAACAAGAACTTTATACATTTCTGTATCCTCTTGGCGTTACCATTTTATGATTCAGTTCTTTTGTCTCGGAATTCCCCACAAATACAGTAGTAAACATATCTACTTTTGTGTCACGCAGTTCTTTTAAAGTCATAACCCGGGATTCCTCCCCCTCTCTTGCAATGTTTGAGACAATTCCGCAGATTGTTTCCGGAGATTTGTACTGCATCATCAAATCGCAGGCTTTCTGAAGGTAATCGTGACGTTTCTTACTGGATGGGTTGTAAAGGCAGACTGCGAAATCAGCCTTGGCTGCTGCCAGAAGTCTTGCCTCGATTTTTTCCCACGGTGTAAGAAGGTCGCTTAAGCTGATCAGACAGAAATCGTGAATCAGCGGCGCGCCAAGGACTGCTCCTCCTCCCAGGGCTGCAGTTACACCGGGGATGATCTCCAGCTGTGTTTCCGGATAATTTACACCAATCTCGTACATAAGACCAGCCATTCCGTAAACTCCCGCATCGCCACTGCAGATCATGGAAACGGTTTTTCCTTTTTTTGCCTCCTCAAAGGCAAGGACACAACGGTCTACTTCTTTTTTCATAGGGGTAGTGAGAAATTCTTTCCCCGGAAAATGGTCTTTTACAAGGTTTACATATACGGTATAGCCGATGATAACATCGCTTTCATTCATAGCCCGGATTGCCTTTCCTGTCATCTGGTCGTATGCACCAGGTCCAATACCGATTACATATAATTTATTCAAATCTTATCCTCCATTCTTTCGCTGCCACAGCTGTCGTCACGCCGTTTTCGCCTCTTTTTTTCTGAAGCAGTCTGCCATTTTCCGATGCCAGAACTGCGCTTCGCTCACAGACATTATCAACCCCGGTAATTCCTTTTACAAATGAGGACGGAGTAAACTCTCCCGGCACTGCCAGAAGTTCCTGCGAACTGTATGTCTCAAAGGGAATCCCCCAGCTCTCAGCCAGAGAAAGAATTCCCTGCTCTTCTTTTTTTAAATCAATACTTACAATTTTTTGAAATGCTTCTTTGTAAAAATTATTTCTGTTCAGCATTTTTTGTGATTCATGAGAAATGGTTTCCCTGTCTTTTTCTTTTTTACAGCCCATTCCCAGATACAAAACCTTAGGAATTACCGCTGTTGTGGAAGTAAATGGCTGACAGTTTCTATGAATAGTCACAGCCACGCCCGCTTCCGGAACTTCCCCGGAGCCTTCTTTATCTGCAGGAAAGCCATTTTTATCACAGCGAACCAGACCATCGGGAAGCGCTCCCTCCCAAGGAAATTCACTGTAAAACCCAACTGGCTCTCCTGCAAGAATTGCCGCTGAAACTTCCTTTGCGGCTGTCATGTTCCGGATTTCCGCCTGATTCTTCTTTGCAAAAACATCCACTGCAAACCTGCCGTGCAAATCTGTGGCAGTTGTCACAACACTCTGAGCTCCAAGAACTTCGGAAACCATTTCCGTTAATTCATTTGCCCCTCCAAGATGTCCGGAAAGAAGAGAAATCACAAATTTCCCGCACTCGTCAACTACAAGCACTGCCGGATCTTTTTTCTTGCTCACAATATAAGGTGCAATGCTTCTCACTGCAATTCCACAGGCTCCGATAAAAATCAGGGCGTCCGCTTTTTGAAACTGCTCCGCTGCCCACTCCCCTGTACTGTACGCAATAGCATCCGGCAGGTATCTGCTTTTTTTATCCAGTGTAACCCGGTAATTTTCAGTCTCCAATGCTTCCTTTAAGCGGCTGCCTGTTGCAAAGCCTGTGAGGCTGAAACATATCATTGATATTTTCATAAAAAATTGGCCTTCTTATTTTATTGCTTCCCGAAACTCCGTGGTAAAAGTCGGGTCATAGAGTTTAGAACGCTCGTAATGCGCGGCAGCTACCGTATCTCCGACAATCATAAGGGCTGTTTTTGTAATATCATTTTCTTTGGCTGTCTGCGCAAGAGTTCCTACTGTACAGATAAATTTTTTTTCATCCGGCCAGGTTGCCTTATAAACAATGGCAGCCGGAGTATCTGCCGTATATCCGCCTTCAATGAGACGGCGACTCAGTTCTTCCAGCATACCCGTGCTCAGGAAAATAACCATAGACGCATTGTGTGCTGCAAAGGACTGAATACTCTCCTTTGACGGAACCGGAGTTCTTCCCTCCATTCTGGTGATTACAACACTCTGGGAAATCTCCGGCAGAGTGTATTCCAAATTCAGCGCGCTGGCAGCGCCGCAGAATGCACTGACACCCGGACAGTAGTCATAAGCAATGCCTTTCTCATCCAGAATGTCCATCTGCTCGCGGATTGCCCCGTAAATACAAGGGTCGCCTGTGTGAAGGCGAA
>Scooby_p1__coassemble_328_pt1 | contig 28454 bp, 25 predicted proteins | sample Scooby_p1__metabat2_low_PE_018 | metagenome-assembled genome bin Scooby_p1 | reverse complement strand
TTGAATTTAAAAGAAATCCTGTTACTCAGAATAGTCTCCTTCGCCGGAATCTTCATAGCTGCCGGAAGCTTCAGAACTGTCTGTCTGGTCAGATTCCCCGGAGTTTAGCTGCTCATAATACTGCCATGCCTGAATGGATTCTGTATCCTCCACAATATCGCCGGAAGCTTTATCAACCATATTTCCGTCCCAGTCGAATTTCACATTGAGGAGATTAGTTCCTGTGGATGGTTTTACATTCATGGACATAATTTCGTCAAATTTATTTTTCAGATTGGAAAGGCTGAATTCTTCTCCGATAATATCCCGTACGCTGTGTCTGGAAGCCAGCTCTTCTGTATACTGATCCAGAAGATAAGGGCCGAACTCTCCGTTTGCAGTATCATAATGCATGACAATCGGAGTAAGTTCAGGGGTCAGGATTTCAACATTTTCCACACCGTCTTTAACGGTCTTCTGAACAGTAAAGGAAGCCATACCTCCAAGAAGCTTATTCAGGCTTTCCTGACCAGTGACGAAGTTACCCAGAGAGTAGTAAACCAGCATACTGTTTCCGGAATCGTCAAAGATGCGTCCGTATGGCTGGAGCACATGAGGATTTCCGCCAATGACAACATCAACGCCCTGCTCCAGAAGAAAAGCTGTCCACTGCTTCTCGTATTCGTTGGGCATTGTTTCGTCTTCGGCGCCCCAGTGTGCGCAGACAATGATGCAGTCGCTCAGTTTTTTTGCTTTCTGGATATCTGCGGCAACCTTATCTTTGTCAAAAATATCAATCATATAAGGTTTGTCTTCAATTGCGGCATTTCCGCTGTTTGTTCCATAAGTATAATTGAGAAAGGCAATTTTGATTCCGTTTACTTCTCTGACTTTAACAGCGTCTGCGTCTTCCTGGGAGTCGTGGATTCCCAGAAGAGTGATGTCCGGATAATTGTTTTTCCAGAATTCAAGAGTCTGGGCGAGATTGTCATAACCGAAATCGTCAATATGATTAGTTGCGGAAGTGACAATATCGAAGCCTGCATCTACAAGAGCGTCTCCAACTTCTGTAGGTGTTGCAAAGGCAGGGTAACTGCTGATGCTGCCGTGGTCTGTGGTAAAGACTGTCTCCTGATTGACAATCGCCAGATCGGCTGCCTGAATCTGGTTCTTCAGATTGGCATATACATGCTTGTAATCCCACTGACCGGATTCATACTGACCGGACTCCATAAGGCTGGTGTGATAAAGATTGTCGCCCACTGCGAGAATAGTTGCCTTGCTCACGGCAGGCTTGGCAGCTTCTTCCTCAGCTTTCTTTTTTTGAATCGCAGCAGCTTCTGCAGCCTCCTTTTCCGGCTTTCGGACAAGACTGTAATCTATCTGGTTAAAAATCAGAAAAAGGACAGCAAGCACAGCAATAGAACTGATCAGGCTGATCTTGGAGTTATTCCTTTCTTTGAAATTCAGTGGTATATTATATTTTTTCTTCATAAACGCAAAGTCCTTTAGATTAAGTAAGAATATATTTTATGATAACATTTTAATTATATCAGACTTTGTCGGGCAAAGAAAGATAAATTAAAAGAAAAAAACTTTGTGTACCAAAGAACTATAGTGTATAATACATTATATATAAAATTTTATGGAGGGGCAGCATGAATCATTACGAAACCATTAACGATGTACTGGTAAATCTGTTCAATGAGATTATGGACATTGAGCAAAAAGCTCTGGCGACATCAGAATTTAACAATATTTCTGTCAATGATATGCACATTATAGCAGCGATTGGAATAAATGAACCGAAAAACATGACAACTGTTGCAAAGGCTCTTTCTGTCACAGTGGGAACATTGACGATTGCGGTGAATAATCTGGTGAAAAAAGGCTATGTTCAGCGTGTGAGAAGCGAAGAGGACAGGCGTGTAGTGCTTATATCTTTGTCCGAAACCGGTAAAAAGGTATATTTTCATCATAAAGCTTTTCATGACAAAATGGTAATCGGAATCCTTAAAGGTTTAAGTGCGCAGGAAACAGAAGTGCTGACAAAGGCGCTTCAGAATGCACAGGAATTCTTTGACACTTATAAATGATTCTGTAAAGGGAACTGCGTATCAGGCAGTTCCCTTTTCTATTCAGCTAAATCCGCATTCATGTATTTTTCCAATACCGGAAATGGTACCGGGCCGATTTGCAGGATTTTTTCGTGGAAGTCTTTCGGGCTGAAGTTGTCGCCGAGCTGTTCCATGTGATGGTGTTTCAATTTCTGGAAGTGAAGATTTCCAAGATAGTATTTCAGGTAGTTTCCCGGGGTTTCTGCGATGTAACGGTAAATTTCGGAGGCAGCAGAGGCGCTTCGTATACCAAAACTTCTAAGAAAGGCAGAAGAGCGGGCTTCGTCCCATCCGTCATAGTGGATGCCGATATCAAGAAGAGAATAAATGCACAGGTTCAGGCTTTTGTTGAGCCATGCAAGCCGCGCAGCATCGGAGGCATCCGAAAGAGAGGATAAGGCTGCCGCATACTGACAGGCGTAGGATTCAATATAAGTCGCCCAGCCCTCCACATATCCGCCAGAGGTAAAAAGATAGCGAATCAGCGGCGGTTTCTGTTCGGCAAAGGTTACAGTCTGGTATAAATGCCCCGGAAATCCTTCGTGTGCAAGAGTAGTGAAGATGTCGAGATTGTTCGTACTTTTGGCACGGTTGAGATAAATCACATTTGGGGAACCGGTATCTGCGGGAGGAGTGAGATAAAAAGCAGGGCTTAAAAAGTCTTTCATGGAATCATGGACATATCGAAGCTCGTAAGAGGGCGCTTCAAGCACAGGGAAATCCTGCTCAATCTGGTTCTGAAGGGTTTCCAGCATCTGAGAGGGAGACAGAGAAAGAGATGCTGCCAAACGGTGCAGACTGGAAAAAAGCGAAGGATTCTTCTGTGTAAGCACAGAAATTTCTTTAAAATCTGAGATAAGCTGGGAAGAGAGCCATTTTCGAATCTCTTCTACAGATAGGAAGGAACCTGTCTGGCTTCGGATAAGATACTGATAGTAAGTTCTTCCCCCTTCAAAATAAAAAAGTCCTTTGGAATTCCTTCCTGTGCCCCGAAGTTCTTCCAAACCGTCTATAAGGGACTGGTAAGCAGGAAGAACCTGTTCTTTCAGCAGTTTTTCGTGATATGTAAGGAGTTTTTGGCGTTCTTTTTCCCCGATATATCCGCAGGCGGCAAGCTTTTGGGCAAAAATATCCTGCATATAATTTGAATCAGGGTCTTTTATAAACTCACGGCACTGAGCCTGAATTCGGTTCAGGGTTTCGTCGCACATAAAGAAACCTGAGAGAGATTTCTGTTTTTCAAAAGCAAGAATACTCTGAAAATAAGGTTTTATCTGAGGGAGAAGCTTCAGATAGTCTGCAATGTCTTCTTTCCTGTAAAAGGCATATTCTGCCAGAAGAACAGGGAGCTGCGCCTGAATCCCGAGGCTTGGGCTTAAATGTTCCTCCAGAAGATAATGGTCGCCAAGAGAACGCAGGGTATGAAAATGGAGAAGAAGATGATCCAGAGTAATTCTGTTTTCCTCAGAAAGACGTTCAGGAGAAAAGGACTTCAGTCGCTGCTCGTAGGTTTCGCAGGTTTTATAAGTCTTTTTCATATCCGAAGGAACGCTTCCCAGAGAGGGGGAGACATTGGTAATTCCCTGTTTTTCGGGACGAGCAAGGGTATAGTGGAGAGTGAGCGTATTTCCGCTGATCTCAGAACGAAAAATATCCTCTGCAAATTTTTCGAAGCGGGCATTTTCTGAAAAACCGTAATTAAAGAAAAATCCAAAGAAAATGCCGAAAATAAGAACAAGAAATAAAAGAATTCCCCTGCGCAGGGATTTTTTTTGAAGAGGAAGCATAAACAAACCTTTCGGGGTTTTCTACTATTTTATTGGATTTCGGGAGATTCTATGCTATGATGGTGAAAAAGTTACGGAGGAAGAACAATGGCAGAATTATATGATATAGCGATTTTGGGAGCCGGTCCTGCAGGAATCAGCGCGGCAATCTATGCAGCGCGCGCAAGACTTAATGTAATCTGGCTTGATAAGCAGTATGCCACAGGAGGACAGATTATCAATACAGGAGAGGTGGACAACTATCCGGGGCTTCCGGGGCTGACTGGATTTGATCTCGGAGAGACAATGGGAAAACATGCAGAGAAACTGGGGTTGACTCCGGTAAGAGAGAGCGTTCTTTCTATAGAAAATATAGAAACAGAAGAAAACGAAAGAGAAAACATTATTCGCACAAATAAGAGCGAATATCATGCAAAAACCCTGATTGCAGCTTTTGGCGCAGGACACAGGAAGCTGGGAGTTCCGGGAGAGGAAGAATTCAGCGGTATGGGAGTTTCCTACTGCGCAACCTGTGACGGCGCTTTCTTCAGAGATAAAACAGTGTCTGTTGTAGGCGGCGGAAATACGGCAGTAGGAGATGCGATCATTCTTGCCCGTTTCTGCAAAAAAGTATATCTTATCCACAGACGTGCAGAGCTTCGCGCAGATAAAATTCTTCAGGAGAATCTGTTTGCCTGTGAAAATGTGGAAACAGTATGGGACAGCGGTGTTTCTGAAATCGTTGGAAATGACCGTGTGACAGGAATCCGCATTCAAAATAAAAAGACAGGAGAGGAAACTCTGCTGGAAACAGATGGGGTTTTTGTTGCCGTGGGAATTACGCCGAATACAGAAAAATTACAAAATGTAGTAGCTCTTGACGAAGCCGGATACATGATAGCGGGTGAAGATGGTATTACAAACGTGCCCGGAATCTTTGCGGCAGGCGATATTCGTACGAAATCCCTCAGACAGGTGGTTACTGCAGTTTCAGACGGCGCAAACGCTGTGAATTCTGCACAAGAATATCTTATGAAAATTGTTAAAAAATAAAAATCAGTACAAGAAAGTAAAAAAATTCCTTGTGCAAAGTGATTAGAAAGCCCCCTTCTGACAGGGGGCTTTTAATTTGACAAATAAAAATCTCTGTGATAATCTACACAAAGTTTTAATAAATGTAATTATTATGTAACAAATAAACTTGGAAAAGAATCAAAAATAAGATTCACAAAAACAAGGAGTGTAGATATTATGAGAAATAAAATGAAAGCAATTTTACTGACACTGGCAATCGCTTCCGCAGGCACACAGAGCGTAACTGTTCTGGCTGCTCCTGAGGCTGTCTTTGTATCAGAAACAGATAAGGAAGAGAATGCAGAGAGTACAGAGAATACAGAGCAGTTTACAGACCATGCTGCTATCGAGGAGCTTCGCCAGAAGAAAGATCAGGCTGCAGAGGAAAAAGCAAGAGAAAAAGAGGCTGCGAAGGCAAAGGAGCTGGAAGATAAAAGGGAAGAGCTTGTAGAATTTGCCTTACAGTTTGAGGGAAATCCTTATGTATACGGCGGAACAAGTCTTACAAACGGTGCGGACTGCTCCGGATTTGTAATGTCCGTATTCAAAGAATTCGGTTATGAGCTTCCGAGAGTAGCGGCTGCTCAGTTTGAGTCATCCGACCAGAAATCCGTAGATGAGATTGAACCCGGAGACCTTTTGTTCTACGGTGATTACGGAATCGACCATGTGGCGCTTTATATCGGAGATGAAAAAATTATTCATGCAAGTACCTCTGCAACAGGAATCAAAATTTCGGATTATAATTACAGAGAGCCTGTTGGAGTCGGAAGTTATATCAAATAAATATAAAATTGGAAAGAAGAAAGTCTGTACCATAAGATGGTACGGGCTTTTTTCTTTCGGAAAAGATAAAGAAATCGTCAGAAGGAAAGCTTCTTTTTGCAGAGGGAGAAGATACGGTGAATGTCGAAAAAAGAAAGAATTTGGCAATATGCACAAAGTTTTTAATCCTGTGTGGATTGTGGATAAAGTTATACAGATTCTTTCCACATATTATAAAACCGTAAAACCCCTATAAATAGAGTTATACACAAAGTTATCCACATTATCCACATGAAAGTTGTGTGGAATACTTGATTTACATAATAAAAAAAGAAACAGATGTTTTGTTCAAAATGATAAATCGACAAAATTAGGCAGAAAAAATGAAAAATCTATTGACTTTTTAAATTTCTAAAAAACATATAATATTTTGTCGGAAAGACAAAATTTAATAAAATAAATATAAATAGTCAGATAAATATAAAAATAAACATGCGTTCAGACACCATTATACAGGATTTAGTTGTCGAAAAAAAGAGAACCACAGGATATAGTTCCTGGGCTCTCTTTTTTAAAATAGTTATAAACATTTTGGGGAAGATTTTGTGGATAACAGTCGGTTACCCACAGAGGAGATAGGGATAACATGGTGTTATCCGCTAAGCCTTTTGTTTCATCCTCTTAATTACTTTTAATCTTGTGAATTCCTCACGCTCTTTTTCCTCCAGAGCATTTTGAATATCTCTGGTAAGTGTTTCGTATTTTGGAATCGTGATATTTTTCAAGGCATTGGCGCGCTTTTGGGTCTTTTTAATGTTCGTGGCAAGACGGATGGCTGCGTTTTCCACCATAGAAAGGCGAATGGAAAGCTCTTTTACCTTTTCGAAGGCAGCCTTTGCCTCGTCGAGAGACATTCTTGTGGTGTAGTAGGCATAAGTCGGTACGTTGCTTGTCTTGTCGTATTCCACAAGTGGGATTTCGGTACCCATAACGCTTCGGCTTTTGATTCTGATGGAGTTTTCCACAGGGACGGTACAGGCAATCTGTTGCACAAAGGCAATACCAATCTCCATATTGGCTTTCTGTAATGCGGCATAGGCAGTACGGAAAGTGGTGTCAATCTGGGTCTGAATATCCTTTGCCTGATCAATAAGTTCCATCATTTCGCGGATAAGAATGTTTCTCTTCTTATCCATAAGTTCGAAGCCCTGTCTGGAAAGCGCCAAAGAATTCTTTGCAAGAATGAGGTTTCCCTTGGTGGGAAAGGTATTGGGATCCATGAAATCACCTCACTTACTGACGAATGGTTTCGCGATAATACTGGTCAAGAACTTTAGTGTCAATTCTGTCAAGCTCTTCACGGGGAAGAAGCCCCAGAAGTTCCCAACCCTTGTCCAGAGTTTCGATGATGCTTCGGTTTTCTGTTTCTGTCTGACCTACAAACTCTGCCTCAAAGGCTTTTCCAAATGCCAGATATTTTTTGTCCAGAGGGGAAAGCTCATCCTCGCCGATAACAGATGCAAGGGCGCGGGCATCGCCTACCTTGGCGTAGCAGGAGAAAAGCTGGTTAGCCACATCCTGATGATCGGCTCTTGTAAAGCCTTCTCCGATACCGTCTTTCATAAGACGGGAAAGGGATGGCAGTACATTGATCGGCGGATAGATTGCCTGTCCGTGAAGCTGACGGTCAAGAACGATCTGACCTTCGGTAATGTAGCCTGTAAGGTCAGGAATCGGGTGGGTAATGTCATCGTTGGGCATTGTAAGAATCGGAATCTGCGTAACAGAACCTTTTCCGTCTCTTACGATACCTGCGCGCTCATAAAGAGTGGCAAGCTCACTGTAAAGGTATCCCGGATAACCCTTTCTGGAAGGAATTTCACCCTTTGAAGAGGAAACCTCTCGCATGGCCTCGCAGTAAGAGGTCATATCAGTCAGAATAACAAGGATGTGCATATCTTTTTCAAAGGCAAGGTATTCTGCAGCAGTCAGCGCAATCTTAGGGGTGAGGAGACGCTCTACAACCGGATCGTTGGCAAGATTCATGAACATGACAACATGGTCAGAGGCACCGCTTTCCTCAAAAGTACGGCGGAAAAATTCCGCAACATCATATTTTACGCCCATTGCTGCAAAAACAATGGCGAAGTTCTCGTCGGTACCTTCGCCCAGAGATGCCTGCTGTACAATCTGTGCAGCCAACTTGTCATGAGGAAGACCGTTTCCTGAGAAAATAGGCAGTTTCTGACCACGGATTAGAGTAGTCAGACCATCGATGGCGGAAATACCTGTATTAATATAGTTTCGCGGATATTCACGGGTTACCGGATTCAGCGGCAGTCCGTTGATATTAATGCTTACTTCGGGAGAAATATCTCCCAGACCGTCGATGGGCTGCCCGATACCGTTGAAGGTACGACCCAGAATTTCCGGTGAAAGACCGATTTCCATCGGGTGTCCGGTAAGTCGTGTGTGGGTATTGCTTAAGGACATGCTGTCGGTTCCTTCAAATACCTGAATGACTGCCTTGTCCTCATAAATTTCGATAATACGGCCGATTTTCTGTGTTCCGTCGTCCATGTGGAATTCCACGATTTCTTCAAAGGAGGCATTTTTAACCCCCTCCAGAACGACCAGAGGGCCGTTTATTTCACTTAAACCTAAATATTCAATTGCCATAAACGAAAACCTCCTGTCAGCCGTTTTTCTTTAATACGTTTTCATAAAAGGTGTCGATGTCCTCTTTGTACTTCTGGAATAATTCCGGCTGTGCGTTGGGAACATCATATTTAATGGAAATGATACGTTCAAAAATATTGTCTTCTTTTAATACAGAGACCGGCATACCGCGGTTGATGAGGGAGAGACACTTCTCGTAGAGATAAAGGATCGTCTCCATCATAAGGAACTGTTTTTCCATTGGTACACAGGTATCGTCTTTATGAAAGGCATTCTGCTGTAAGAAGCCCAGTCGAATGACTCTTGCGATTTCCAGGGTCAGTTTCTGGTCATCCGGAAGAACGTCGCTTCCGATAAGTTTTACGATTTCCATAAGAGAGCTTTCCTGATTGAGGATTGCTACAAGCTGGTTTCTGTCTGTGGTGAACTTCGGGGAAACGTGTTCTCTGTACCACGGTGTCAGATCTTCCAGATATTCACTGTAGCTGGTCAGCCAGTGGATTGCCGGGAAGTGACGGGCATAGGCAAGAGATTTGTCCAGTCCCCAGAAGCAGCGGACAAAACGTTTGGTGTTCTGTGTAACAGGCTCTGAGAAGTCGCCTCCCTGAGGAGAAACAGCTCCTATGATAGAGACAGAGCCCTCAGAACCGTTTAGGTTCTGCATCATTCCTGCGCGCTCATAAAAGGCAGAAAGCTTGGATGCCAGATAAGCAGGGAAACCTTCTTCCGCAGGCATTTCCTCCAGACGTCCGGAAAGCTCACGCAGAGCCTCTGCCCAACGGGAGGTAGAGTCAGCCATAATAGCGACATCGTAACCCATATCGCGGTAGTATTCCGCCAGAGTGACGCCTGTATAAATAGAAGCTTCTCGAGCTGCTACAGGCATATTTGAAGTATTGGCGATCAGGGTAGTTCTGTCCATCATAAGATTTCCTGATTTTGGGTCGATCAGTTTGCTGAAATCTTCAAGAACCTGTGTCATTTCGTTTCCGCGCTCACCGCAGCCGATGTAGATAATGATATCTGCGTCAGACCATTTGGCAATCTGATGCTGTGTCATTGTTTTTCCTGTTCCGAAACCTCCCGGGATAGCAGCTGTACCGCCCTTTGCAATTGGGAAAAGAGTATCAAGGATACGCTGACCTGTTACAAGGGGAACGCTTGCCGGAAAACGCTTATAAGTAGGGCGCGGTACACGGATTGGCCATTTCTGGGCGAGAGCCAGCTCTTTCGTAGTTCCGTCTGCAAGAGTAAGAGTGACAATTGGTTCCAGAATCGTGTAATCTCCGTCTGGAGCCACTTTTGTAACAGTGCCTTCCGGTATGTTGGGAGGAACCATGGATTTATGAAGGATGGAGCTTGTTTCCTGAGTTTCTGCGATGATAGTTCCGGCAGAAATCAGATCGCCTTCTTTTACGGTAAGATGTACATGCCATTTCTTTTCTGTGTCAAGGGAATCTACGCTGACACCTCTTGAAATGTATTTGCCTGAGTTTTTGGCGATTTCTTCAAGAGGGCGCTGGATGCCGTCAAAAATATTGTGGATGATACCGGGACCTAAAAGTACGGAGATGGCATCTCCCGTGCCTGTGACAGTATCACCCGGTTTTAAACCTGTTGTTTCCTCAAAAACCTGAACGGTAGTCATGCCTTTTTTTAAGCCTATGACTTCGCCGACAAGCTTTTCGGGACCAACATAAACCATTTCGGAAATCTTGAATCCCGGGTCATCCTTCAGAGAGATGACAGGACCGTTGATTCCGTAAATAATACCTGTTCTGTCCATTACTTCAGTCCTCCGTCGAATTTGAATTCTTTGTATACCGTCTCATAATTTCCAAGGAAAGAATGATCGATAAGAATGTTTTTGTCCGGAATCATAGCGCGTATACCGCCTTGAAAAGAATCCTGTGAAAGTTCTAAAGGAAGTCCTGTACGCTGCGACAGATTCTGGAGAAGGGCACTGTCCTCAGGGGAGAGATAAACGAAAATTCTGTCTTTCCCGGCAAAGACTCTGGCCTCTTCAATTTTTTTGAAGAGATAATCCTCATATTCAGGAGTGGAGGAAAACTGCTCAAGACGCTTTTTTACATCTGCAAAGAGTTTATCTTTTAAGGCGTTTTGTTTTCTGGTAAGGTCGCGTTTGATGGTAAGCTGTCTGGAGGAAAGCGCTTTGTTGATTTCACGCTTTGCGTTTACAGTTTCTGCTTTTACCTGCTTTTCAGCATTTTCCATGCTGGATTCTTTATGTTCTTTCAGCATTTTATCGAGACTTTTTTTGTGGGCTTCAATATCTTTGTAAGCCTCTGCATGTGCCTCGTCTACGGAAACAGTATAAAAATGCTGCAGTTTTTCATCTAATGTCATATGCTCACCTGCCTATAATTTTAGTCCGATTGCTTCGTTCACGTATGAAGTGATAAAATCCGGTCTGCGGCCGGTACCATGCCTGTCAGGAATTTCGATGATCAGAGGTTTTTTATGGTTGAGCTTTACATCGTCAATGATTTCCGGAAATTCTCTTCCGAATTTTTCGGTAAGAAGAATAATTCCGATTTCCTTGTTGGCGATGGTTTTTTCAAGAGCTTCTTTAAGCTCTGCCCTTTCATGTACTACAACGCCCTCTACACCTGCCAGTCTCATTCCTGTATAGGTATCGATATTGTCGCTGATTAAAAACATCTGCATCTTATAACTGTCCTAAGATCATGAAGGAAATAATAAGTCCGTAAAGGGCAACACCTTCGGCAAGACCTACGAAAATCAGGGATTTACCAAGAATGCTCTGATCTTCGCTGATTGCGCCAAGAGCTGCACTTGCCGCACTGGCAACGGCAATACCACCACCGATACAGGAAAGACCTGTTACGAGAGCTGCTGCAAGATAACCCATACCTGTTGCAAGACCGGCACCTGCGTTAGCTGAAGCCTGTACAGAAGTGCTTCCTGCGAACATTACGGCAACGGCGATAAGCATGGTTCCAAAGAAGAAGAATGCGTTCAGTCCAATAGTGGTTTTATATCTGCCTCGATTTTTTTCGCCGATGAAATAGTAACCGAAAGGAACAATAATGCTGAGAATAAGTGCTGCTGCTAATACAATCTGAGTTAAAGTTGTCATAATAATAATCTCCTCTAATTTAATTTAGTATAATCAGGCTTTTTTTGAGCAAAATGGCTCAAATTTACGTCCGGTACCTTTGTAGAAACGGCTGAAAATTTCGTAATATTCCAGACGAAGTACCTGGATACCGACAATCAGACCTTCCATTCCGCAGACGAAAAGGTTTCCGAGGACGACAATAATCCAGTTCGGATTTCCGTTTTCTACGCCTGCGAGCATAAGAACAACCTCCATCATGGCTGCGTGGCTGACTGCAAAAGCGCCGATACGCACGAAGGAAAGGGTGTTGGAAAAATAGCTTAAAAGGACTTCAAACATTTCAAAAATACCCTGAACAAGGAACATTCCCTTCTGTTTCGGCATAACCTCGGCTTTCTTTTCTACAAGAGCTGTAAGAGGCTCTTTGAAGAAAATCAGAAGGAGTGGCACACCAAACATCAGAAACAGGATTGCGCCGCCCGGAATAGTATGTCCTGTCAGGAGAAGTGCGATCACTGCAACTGCGGAACCATAAAATACAAGACCTGCTGCAGCGTTTGTATCAAACCAGATTTTTTCTTTATCGCCGGATCTGCAGGCGTTGATAATATTGAAGACCATACATAAAAGAATGATACACATACCAAAACCGATGGCGATAATGAATACGGTGTTCAGTTTGCCGATAAACGGAATAGTAGTCATACTGTTCATCGGACGCAGCCACAGGGCAGGAAGAATATCTTCAAATCCGAAGATGCTTCCGAACATAAACCCAAAGAAAGTGGAGAATACTCCGGCACAGCTGATAATGCCTGCAAGGGTGATGTTTTTAAATTTGTAAAGAAGGAATCCGCCGATAAAAAGGAGAAGTCCCTGCCCTACATCTCCGAACATGGCGCCGAAGATAAAGGAGTAAGTCAAAGCTACAAACCAGGTAGGATCCATCTCGTTGTATGCGGGAAGTCCGTACATCTTTATATACATCTCAAAAGGTTTGAAAAGTTTCGGGTTTTTCAGTCTGGTAGGAGGCTGGAGGTGTTCATCCGGTTTTGGTGCATCTTCATCCTCTCCGTCAATAATGCAGTAAACATTAGAATCGTTTCGAATATCATCCTGAAAAGCCAGAGCGTCTTTCTCGCCCATCCATCCGCAGAGAATATAGAATGCTTTGGACGGGTCTTTGCCTGTTCCTGTGCAGGCTGCAAGGCGTCGTACATCGAAGTTTCTGGAGAAACCGGAGATGCAGGCGCGTGTTTTGTAAAGTTTTTCTGCATTTTTCTGCAGAAGCTCTGTGCGTGCTTTTTTGTTCTGAGCAAGTGACTGTGAAAGTGCATCCTGTTCTTTGCAGAGATTTTCAAATGATTCTTTTGCAGTTCCGTCATAGACATCAGGAACAAAAACATTTTCGAAATGCATGGAGGAAAAGGCTGCATTTACTTTTGCCGTCACAGTTTTTGGCATGAAATAAATACCCCAAATATACTGTTCGTCCTCGTCGCATTTGACAAAAATGGTATCCAGATTGTCGTAAATATATTTTTCGAATTTCTGGAAATATATTTTTTCAATACGTCCGAAATGATAATGGACGAACTGAAAATGGAGAATAGAAGAAAGGTCATAGTCTATGCTCCGGAATGGGCGAAGGATACGCAGAGATTCTTCTACGGAAGTCTGCTTTCCTTCCAGTTCGGAATTTTTTTTCTCGAGCGTTTTCAGTTCGGTATCAATCGCGCGGACAAAGGAAAGGGCGTCTTCGATATCAGGAAGCTGTTTGGAATCAGGCTCCTGATATTCAAGCTCCTCGCAGAGATTATTTACAGTGCTGAGGACTTCCTTGTAAGGATTGATTTCCATGAACGGGGCCAGATGCGTTACTGTGGTCAGCTCTGAGAGGGCGTTTTCCAGATGAATTTCATATCTGGACAGGTAAGTGTTTACCACCCTGTCAATGTCAGCTTTCGGCCCGGTAATGCTCAGGAATTTCATTTTTTCTATCATATTTTACCCCCGGGTTGGAGTACATTGCTGCCAATGTACCTTAGTTATTGTGGATATAATGCATTGCTTCGTCGGGACTTACGCCATATCTTACACATTCGATGGCGATGGTCAGACGGTTTACTTCGTGTTCCTTATGGTATAAATAGGAATAGATTACTGCGACAGAATAAGGATGTTTCCGAGCTTCCTTCTCCAGAATGTTGCGGAGAATGAAGTTATAGAATTCTTCCAGATTCGTTACAGTAAGCTGGTCATATTTTCTTCCATAATAGGTTTTGGCAAAAACTCGGCGGGCTTCCTCGTAGGTGGGAGCTTCCACAAGATCGTGGATTTCCTCCGGTTTAAGCTTGTAGTTTACAGGAATCAGCAAAGCGTAAATATCTGCCGGTTCCATGTGAAAATATCGTTTGGAGCGCTGAATAAACTGAAGGTTCAGCATATCGAATTTCTCCCCGTAGGTGCGGGTGATTTCATCCAGGTCTGTACCTTTAAACAATTTTTTCCTTACGTTCCAGATTTGTGTGAAATAGTAAAGATCCAATGCCATTCCGTAATCAAAAAGAAGGGCATTTCCGTGCTCCTGTACCTTTGACAGAGGAAGATAAAATTCATTTCCTTTTAAAGAGGCAATCAGTTCCTCCATAGTGGTGCAGGCTGTGATTTTGTCCACATCAATATTGGAGTGCAGACGGAAAAAGTCCCGATAAGGGGAAACGTCCACTGCGTCGCTGTTTCTGTGGTCAAAAATATTTGTCATAACTTCTTTCAGTACACGGATTTCATATCTCCTGGAATAGAGATCCAGGAATTTTCTCTGTTTGCGGTTGGCGAAATGATAAATTCTTGCGAAATTCTGAAAAATAGATTTTTTCAGCAGTTTTTCAATATCGCCTCTGTGCAGGTCGTTCTCGTCAAGAGAGGACCATATTTTCGCATATTCAGGAGTGCGTTTCAGATAAGCGACTACCTGAGGGACATCAGAAAGCTGAATGATTTCCTGAAATTGCTCCTCTGTAGCCAGTCTGCTCTGCATTGCGCGGATTTTTGTGGAAAGTCCGCTGTAAGAGAGAACACCTCCCATTCTTTTTCACTCCTTTCCGTTTGCTGGTTTTCTGCCTATAAATCCAGAATCTGTTGAAAAAGCTTTTCGGAAAGGCGCTCATGATTTTTCTCATAATATGCGTCCAGGGAAGCAAAAACTGCGTCAGTGTCTGCGCGAAGTGCGTCAAGCTGTGCGTCTTTTTCTTTTTCCAGCTCCTGGCGTATTTTAAGGATTTTTCCAGCAGTATCTTCATCAAGCCGTTTGTCAAATTCTTTACGTTTTTGTTCGGCATTTTCAGAAAGAGCCTGCTTCGTCAGGTCAGCTTCTTCCAGTATGTGTCGGGCAGTAGTTTCTATTTCTGATAATTTGCTTAATATCTGCTCCATTACACCCTCCTTATCTTTTTATTTATTTTGCATTACTATTTTTTGTATATCTACGCATATTTAACCATAATAATAATGCTGGAAAAAAAATACACCTTTATTGGGAAATTGGCTAGAGGAATAATGTCCAAATATCTTTGGTAGTTTCAAAAAAAATTGGACAAAAGAGAGAAAGTAGAGAAAATCAACGTATTATGTGCACTGTATACAAAAAATATATGCGAAATTGTGCAAAATGCTGTTGGCTCCGTAGGTCGGCAGAAACCGTTTAGAGAGGAAACGAATTTGTTTGACATGAAAAAGTTCCTATGATAAGGTGGAACAATAAATGTTTTGATTAGGAGGAACATATGAGATTAAGAAATATTCCCGGCGCTCAGGATGCGATTCTGGAAAGCCCATACGTAATTCAGAAGCCGGAGGCTCATAAGGGCGTCTGGGCAGAAGTGTTTCCGAAGAAGCAGCCTCTTCATATAGAAGTAGGAATGGGAAAGGGACGTTTCCTTATGGATCTTGCGCGCCTGAATCCTGATATTAATTATGTAGGAATTGAAATGTATGACAGTGTTCTGCTTCGTGCGCTTCAGAAAAGAGAGGAATTGGAAGAGGAAGGAACAAAGTATGAGAATCTTTTCTTTATGCGTGTGGATGCGAGACTCCTTCCGGAAATTTTTGAAAAGGGAGAAGTTGATAAGATTTATCTTAACTTTTCCGATCCATGGCCAAAAGCCCGCCATGCGAAACGCCGCCTGACTTCACGGGAATTTCTGGAACGCTATGATCAAATTCTTGTTCCTGATGGAACCGTGGAATTTAAAACAGACAATAGAGAACTTTTTGAATTTTCACTGGAAGAGGTGAACGAGACAAAGTGGAATCTTCTGGCACATACTTTTGATCTTCATCACAACGAAGAAATGGTGAAAGGAAATGTGATGACAGAGTATGAGGAGAAATTTTCTTCCATGGGAAATCCAATTTGTAAGATGATCATAAACAGATAAGTGATGATTTTCTTTAAAGATGCATAAACTATAACAAAGAATATATCTAAAGCTCCGGCGCTATAGGGGAAGCGACCGGAGCTTTTAGAGGAGAAGATTATGAGAAAAGGAAATCGTCTTCAAACGAAGCTTCTTCAGTTCAGCTACGATCATCCGAAGTTGGAAAAAGAAATGAAAAAACTGCGTATTTCGGCAGACGAACTCTGCAAAACTCTTGATAATCTTCCATCCAAAGCCTTTAAAGCACAAAAAAATAAGAAAAATTGAAAAAAATAAAAAAATTATAAAATACCTATTGACTTTTTCTTTAAAGTTTAGTATTATATCCCTTGCGTTAAGGAATTAAACGCATGCGCCTTTAGCTCAGTTGGTAGAGCACCTGACTCTTAATCAGGGTGTCCAGGGTTCGAACCCCTGAAGGCGCACTGAAAGCACTATTTTCGCGGACAATACGATTGCTGCGGGGATGGTGTTTTTTTAATTTGATCGGGTTATGGAGATTGTGAAATAAAAAAGCGTTCCCTGCAGTTATCTGTCTGCAGGGAGCGCTTTTTACTCTACCTTCATCATCCGATAGCCAACTCCGATATGTGTCTGGATATACTGTGGAGACTCAGAATCAGGTTCCAGTTTTTTGCGGAGAGTTGCCATGAATACACGCAGAGACGCGACATCGTTATCCCAGCTTCGTCCCCAGATATTCTGGGTAATAAACGTATGAGTCAATACTTTGCCCACATTTTTGGAAAGCAGGCAGAGGAGCTTATATTCAATAGGTGTCAGATGAAGCGGCTGGTCTTCGAGATAAGCGCATCCGCCGGCATAATCAACCCGGAGCTTTCCATTGACAAATACAGAACTTGCAGCCAGCATTTCAGCGGTCATATAGGATAGTCTTCTCTGGGTCACGCGCAGTCTGGCAAGCAATTCTTCCACAGAAAAGGGTTTCGTCAGATAATCGTCTGCGCCTGCATCCAAAGCTTCGATTTTGTCTGTATCTTCACTTCGGGCGCTGATAACGATAATCGGCAGATTTGACCATGAGCGAATGTTCTGGATGACTTTCACACCGTCCATATCCGGAAGCCCCAAATCCAGCAAAACAATATCCGGATTGTGGGAAGAAGCTTCAAGAATTGCCGCTTCACCGCTTGATGCAACTAAGTAATGGTAGTCATTGGTTTTTAAAGTTGTTGTGATCAGGTTGCGAACCGGAGGATCGTCCTCCACAACCAGAATTAAAAGTTTATTCATGCAGTTTTACCTCCCCTGCTGGTAATGTAAATGTAAAAAGCGCACCGGTGGGCTGATTGTCGGATACAGAAATCTGACCGCCATGAGCAGTGACAATCGATTTACAAAGAGAAAGTCCCAGACCCAGACTTCTCCGGCTGTCAGCAATCCGGTTTGTACCGCTGTAAAACATATCGAAAATATATGGTTTCTGTTCATCGGGAATGCCGGGGCCATTATCTGAAACAGACACTTCAATCCAATTCCCCTGTTTCTTTGAGTGAATATTGATAGAAGAGCCGGCAGGGGTATATTTGATTGCATTGTCTACGAGATTGATAATAAGCTGAACAATGAGTTTGGCATCAATATGGGCAAGAAGCAGATCCTGAGAAGCGCTGACGTGTATGGTATGCTCTTTGCTTTTTCGATTAATATGCCTTAGGGCTTCCTGAATAACTTCATCTATCAATTCAACGGAACCGGTGAGATTTACCCGGCCGTCTTCAATTCTTGTGACTGCCAGAAGATTTTCTACCAGGTTTATAAGCCACATAGAATCATCGTAAATATCTGTAAAAGTCTGAACTCGTGTCATATCATCCATCTTCTGGTAATTTACCATAAGGTTTCCTGCGCTTCCGGCAATGGAAGTCAACGGTGTGCGAAGATCATGGGAAATAGCTCTCAGAAGATTGGCACGAAGCTGTTCATTTTTTGCCAAAATAGCTGCTTCTTCTTTTTCTCTGGCATTTTTGATATTTTCAAGAGCCAGAGCGCACTCTCCAAGGATGGAAAGAAGAACACTGTTTTCAAAAGAGTCCAGAGGAATTTCCTCTATATGAATCCCCACAACGCCGTATACTTTGCTGTTAAGACGGATTGCCAGATACAGACATTTGGCGTCAGTCAGGGTATTTGTTGTCGCTCCTGCATGTTTGTTGTTTCTTAAAACCCATTCTGCGACAGATTTTTCTGTATCTGTAACCAGATTTTCCATATCACTGTCTGAGACGCGGTAAACAGCAGGGGCAGACAATTTGGCTCCGTCCAGAGGATAAATGACTAAGTCTTTTCTGAGAAGTTTGGTGAGTTGCCCGGCTGTAACACGCAGCACAGCGGATTCGTCTTTCTCCTTTTGCAGGAGCTGATTTGTCTCAAACAGAATCTTTGTTCGGAATGCCGAATGAGCAGCCTGTTTGGCATTTTCTTTTAACCTTGCGGCAAGAGACCCTGTCAAAAACGATATCATAAACATGATTGTAAAAGTCACCGGATAATCCGGATCATTAAAGCGAAAGGTAAATCGCGGTACAGTAAAAAAGAAATTAAACATTAAAACGCTCAAAAGAGAGGCTGCAAATCCAAAAAGCGGGTTCGTTGTGATTATGGAGATAACAAGAACGCCGAATATATAAACCGCGATAATATTCGCTTCCGTGAAGCCCAGTGAATAAAATACATAACAAATCAGCGTGGCTGCCAGAAGAACAAGAATACTTCCAGTGATATCCCTAAGAGGAAATGCAGAAGGAATACGGTTTCCGGCAGGACGATATTCATCGGTTGCAGTATCCGGAATTACATGAATATCCAGATTGGGAGCAATTGTGCTTAATCGTTCTGTGAGTGTTGGTTTTCCAAATAATCGTTTTGGGGCTGCGGCGCTTCGTCCGATAACGATTTTTGAAATGCCTGAAAGTCTTGCAAATTCAGCAATCTGATAAGGAACATCCTCGCCGTAGGTTGTTTCGATGATAGCTCCAAGCTGTTCGGCAAGGCGGGAATTTTCCCTGAGTCGGTTCCGGTCAGCTTCATTCATAGTCCGAGTCTGGGGTGTCTCGACATAAAGTGCAGTAAAGGTTCCACGAAATGCCTGCGCCATTCTTGCCGCAGTACGGATGATTTTGGCATTTGACGGGGAGGGGGAGAGGCATACCAGAATGTGTTCGTCTGTATGATAGTCGCCCTGATTCCTGATTCTGGCGCTTTCTGTGAGAAGATTTACACGGTCTGCACAGCGGCGAAGGGCAATCTCACGCAGAGCAGTCAGATTGTCTATGGTAAAAAAATGAGTATCTGCAAGTCTGGTCTGATATTCTTTGTATACGCTGCCGTTATCCAGACGTTCCAGCAGTTCCGCAGGTTCAATATCAACAAGCTCTACCTGATCGGCCAGGTCGAAAACAGAATCAGGAATACGGTCCTGTACTGGTATGCCGGTGATGGAAGAGACAGTATCATTTAAGCTTTCGATATGCTGAACATTAACCGTTGTGTAAACGTCAATTCCCGCATTTAATAATTCCTGTACATCGTGGTAACGGCGGGCATGGCGGCTTCCTTCTGCATTGGCATGCGCGAATTCGTCTATCAAAATGAGCTGTGGCTTTCTTTTGAGCGCAGCATCAATATTAAATTCGCGAAGTGTTATGTCATTTTTCTGAATCTGTCTGGCGGGAAGCTGTTCAAGACCTCGAAGAAGTTCGGCTGTCTGTGGACGGTCGCGGGTATCAATATATCCCGCTACGACGTCGATGCCCCGTTCCTTTGCCTGATGGGCAGCCTGAAGCATGGAATAAGTCTTACCAACACCAGGCGCATAGCCGAAAAATATTTTCAGTTTTCCATAACTGCCCTCAGGGCGCTGTCCTGATAATTCCATTTGGATTCCTCCTTTTGACACGGATATAACTCTGCTGTTTTATGATATTATAATGCAAATTGAGAGGAATAACAGCGCTTTTTTTAGATATGGAAACACTTCTGGACATTTTTGCTTCTTCCGAGTACAAGCATGGTGTTCTGGGAATTCAGTACCATATCAGGAGAAACAGAAAGCTCCAGTTTCCCTTCTTTTTTTACACCCATAATATTGATGTTATATTTTTTTCGAATATCTAATTGAGCGATGGTTCGTCCTGCCCAGGCTGAAGGAACTGGAATTTCAAAGATAGCGTGTTCGTCATCAAGCTCAATATAGTCCAGAACGTGATCTGCGCTGTAACGGATGGCAGTCCATTTCGCAAGCTGCTTTTCGGGGTAAACGACTTCATCAGCGCCGTTTCTCAGAAGAAACTTGGCATGGACATCGCGCGCGGCTCTGGAGACAACCAGTTTGGCGCCGAGTTCTTTGAGAAGGGAAGTTGTTTCAAGAGAACTCTGGAAATCATTTCCGATGGCAACGATACAGACATCGTAATTGCGGATTCCAAGAGATTCAAGGAAGGTTACATTTGTGCTGTCGCCGATTTGGGCGTTTGTGACGAAGGGAAGGGCGCTGTTTACCCGTTCTTCGATATGGTCTACAGCCATAACCTGATGACCGAGCTGATTTAAGTGCATGGCGATGTGCTTTCCGAATCGTCCAAGACCAACTAAAAGTATAGATTTCATATGAGTATTTCCTCCTTTATCCTACGGTAATTTTTTCCTGCGGTAATTTTGACGCAGTTTTTTTTGTGCCGGACAGAGCTGCAAAAACAAGTGTCAGTCCGCCAACTCTTCCGAAAAACATCAGTAAAATAAGTATTATTCGGGAAAAAGCTCCCAGTCCCGGCGTCAGTCCGAGAGATAATCCGACAGTTCCCACTGCAGAGGCTGTTTCAAACAGACAGGGAAGGACAGGGATCCCTTCTGCCATACTGATGGCGAGTCCTCCTGCGAAAAACAGTACCACATACATGAGAAGAATGGTAGCGGCATTTTTTACCACGCTGTCTTCGATTCTCCGTCCGAAAAAATGGGTGTCTTCTTTCCTGCGAAAAGTAGAAATTGCAGTTGCAAACAGGACTGCAAGAGTTGTTGTTTTCATACCTCCGGCAGTAGACCCCGGACTTCCTCCTGTAATCATCAGAAGAATAGTAATCCATTTTCCCGGTTCGCTTAGCGCGGTGAGATCTACTGTATTGAAGCCTGCAGTTCTCGGAGTTACGGATTGAAAAAGAGAACTGAGGATTCTTTCCTTTGGAGCCATATCTGCAAATTCACAAAAGTAAAAATAGATTGCAGGGAAAATAAGTAAAATTGCGGTTGTGCAAAAAATTACCTTGCTCTGCATTCTGTACTTGTGAAAGTGCCAGCGGTTTGTTATCACATCGTCCCACGTAAGGAAACCAATTCCTCCGACAATGATTAAAGTCATAATGGTCAGATTGATAACCGGCTGCGAAACATAACCGGTAAGTGAGGAAAAGGGCGCCTGTGTTCCCATCAGGTCGAATCCGGCATTGCAGAAAGCAGATACGGAATGGAACAGCGCCATCCAGAGTCCTTTGATTCCGAAATCGCGGCAAAATACAGGAGCCATGACTGCGGCTCCTAATAATTCAATCAATAAGGTTGTTTTTACAATGAAGCTTGTCAGCCTGACAATACCGCCAACCTTAGGAGCGGCGATAGCTTCCTGCATGGTACTTCTCTGCATCAGTGAAATTTTTCGCCCTGATATTATAAAAAGAGAAACCGCTACAGTAATAACGCCCATACCTCCGATCTGAATCAGAAGCATGATAATAAACTGTCCAAAAGACGACCAATAGGCTGCGGTGTCATGTACAACAAGACCTGTCACACAGACTGCGGAGGTTGATGTGAACAGTGTATCAAAGAAAGAGGTTACAACTCCCTCTCTGCTTGAGATGGGAAGCATCAGCAAAAGCGCTCCCAGCAGGATTACACTGGAAAATCCAAGGATAATAACCTGAAAAGAGGTTAATCTTTTTTTTCTGTGAATAAACGCACCAATCATGTACGCAATACTCCTTTACATATCTTTATTTTGTCTTTATAATAGTTCAGAGACCATTAAGAATGTAAAAGAATATTAAGGTTCGTATTAAGACCGTATAAAGATTACCGCTGGAATGTTCATGTATTTATATAGGAAAAAACATTTTTTCCAATGATAAAGCGGTGATTTGAAAGTATGTAAAAGCAGAAAGGGAAAAAAGATGAACGAATTATACAAGGCAATTGAAGCAAAAATCAAAGAATCCGGTTATCCGCGCAGCATCAGCGGAGAGGAAGTTTACGACGATATCTGCAGTCAGATTGAAGATAAGGAAAACGGAACTTATCTATTATTTTCCAAATTCGACGACGATGTAATTGTGGAATATAATATTACAGTGATGGAAGAAGATTTTAATCTTGGAATTATGACTCTGCGCACACCGGAAGGAGTGTACGAGGTAGATTTTGATAAATAAGCTTGCATAAACGAAGAGCCTTATGTTAGAATAAAAAAAATCAAATTAGAAAAGAGAGGTGAAACAGATGGAAGGCTGTGATTATTGTGGGCGAAGTTCATATATGCATAAACGCACAGACAGCGGATATGAAGAAGGTACAAAAAACAGTGTTTCATCTGTTTTTGCGTAATAAATAATCAGAAATTCTTTGAAATCCTAAACTGTTCATAATGCGTTTCTGCATAGAAGAATCCATAACACAACCGAAGAATGGTGTACAGATGGTACACAAAAGCGCGGATACGGGGATAGTATGCCTTGTTGCAAAATGCAGCAGGTGTTTCTATATGGATACCGGTGTCTGTATTTGTCACTTGTATATACCTGTGTGAAACAGGTCTTTTTGGTGTGGAAAAGGAGGTAACATATGAGAGCAGAAAATGAAAAAATCAAACTGAATTATGAGCAGGAAATTTTAAACATTATCAGAAGCAAAGATTCTCCGAAAGTAATCGGAGACAGACTGAAGGAATATCACGCAAAAGATCTTGGAGAAGTTCTTGAAATTCTGGAAAGAAAAGAGCGCGAAAGTCTGTATCGTCTGATGGACGTCAGAGATTTATCAGAGCTGCTGGAATATACAGACGATGCAGAGAAATATCTGGCAGAACTGGATTTGAAAAAAGCAGCGGAAATTCTTGCAAATATGGAGCCCGATGAAGCCGTAGATATTTTGAAAAGAACAGATACTCAGCGGAAAAAAGCATGGGTGGAACTTATGGAGCCTGATGCAAGAAAAAAACTTCAGATGCTTGCTTCCTACGATGAAGATGAAATTGCAAGCAGGATGACTACCAATTTTGTATCACTTTGTTGTAACGCTTCTATAAAAGAAGCTATGAATTCGGTGGTTGCTCAGGCAGCGGAACATGATAATATTTCAATGATCTATGTATTGGATGAAAAACAGATCTATTATGGGGCAATCAGTCTGAAAAGCTTGATTCTTGCAAGAGAAGGAACAAATCTGGAGGACATTATTGTGACTGCATATCCATATGTTTATGCGGATGAAAAGATAGATGACTGTCTGGAGGTCCTGAAGGATTATTCAGAGGAATCTATACCGGTTCTTTCCGATGATAACCATATTCTTGGAGTCATTACAGCGCAGGATATGGTAGAGGTTGTAGACGAGGAAATGGGAGAAGACTATGCCATGCTGGCAGGTCTGACTGCAGAGGAAGACCTGGAAGAGCCTGTTCGGGAAAGCGTAAAAAAGCGCCTTCCGTGGCTTGTTCTGCTTCTTGGTCTGGGACTTCTTGTATCAAGTGTTGTTGGAGTTTTTGAGAAAGTCGTGGCGCAGCTTACGATTATTATCTGTTTCCAGTCTCTGATTCTTGATATGGCAGGAAATGTAGGAACTCAGTCACTGGCGGTAACAATTCGTGTACTCATGGATGAACAGCTTACAGGCAAACAGAAAATGAAACTGGTTGGGAAAGAGATTCGCGTAGGTTTCACCAATGGTCTTATTCTGGGGACACTTTCCTTTGCAGGAATCGGAGTATATATCATGTTGTTTAAAAATATGGCGCCGGGCATGGCGTTTGCGATTTCGGGTTGTATTGGAATTGCACTTCTTACGGCAATGCTGGTTTCCAGCCTTGTAGGAACAGTGATTCCGCTGTTTTTCAAACAGGCGGGAGTGGATCCGGCAGTTGCTTCCGGTCCGCTGATTACTACGGTCAATGACCTTGTGGCAGTTGTTGCGTATTATGGACTGACATGGATTATGCTGATTAAAATGATGCACATTGGCTGAAAAATTTCTTTTTAAATGTTAAATGCCTTTTGGCGAGAGGGCTGTGAACAGGCTATGAAGAAAGGACAACTATGAGGAAAGAACAGGAGTATGAACAGATTTTGCCGGGCTATCATAAAGGTCTGCCGGATGAATTTGAAAAACTGAAAGAACTGATTGAACTGAATCAGTTTGAATTTCTGGAAGAGGAATTTCGGCTGGTTTACCTTATGAACGATGCGGTGGAGAGCTTCCTGATATTTGAGAATGCCAGAATGACAGGGGCTTATAATAAAGAATATGAAGGTGAAATTCAGGCATTTCTGGAAGAGGATGAAACGGGATATGCGCTGATTATTCATCAGGGAAGTTCTGTTTTTACTCTGTTTTTTGAACAGCTTTCTCTGGAGGTAAATCTTTATAATTATGGGGAAACAGGGCACTTCTGGGTAAAAGGATACGAATATTTACGTCAGATAGAATATAAAATAGCGATTCTCAGGGACAAATATATTTATCTCGGTGAGAAATACTGCAACGATATGGAGAAAAAGTTGGTTGCGCTTGCAAAATTTCCGCCGCTGAATTATTGCTGTTATTCGGCAGTTTCATCTAAGTATCTAGTCACAGATGGAGATGACTGGACTGTGACAAAAGAGGCTTTTGAAATGATGCTTATCCTTGCAAAAGAGGCAGAAGATAAAAGGATGATAAGAGCCTTAAAAAAGTATCAGTGTTCCGGGAGAATTGGAAATGCAAAAAAAATTGCCCGTATGTTGCATAGAAACAGCCATAAAAAGGTTGTAGATATTCTTACGAAATGGATTATAACAGGAGCTTCCGAATATGAAAACAGATCATTTGGAGATGAAGATAAAAAATATAAGGAAGTTATGTTGCGGGCGGAGAAACGTCAAAAACAGTTATATAAAGAAGGGAAAGATTGCTGTATTTTGCGGGAAGAACCTTTCGTATATGCAAGGGATTCCATTGAATTTAAGGTGTACTTGATGGTGTGGAAAAAGGGAATACTGAACAGAAGAGTGGAACTGGAAACGTATTTTGCAGAAAAATAACAGGCTTTATACGCGTAAAAGTAAGATGAGGAGAACAAAAATGAATGAAGTTATCCGGTCATTGTATGACAGAAAATCGGTTCGTGTATTTACAGAACAGATAATTACAGAGGATCAGAAAAGAGAAATTCTTATGGCTGCAATGGAAGCGCCGACGGCTGGAAATCAGCAGTTATATACAATTTTAGACATTACAGATGAAGAGTTGAAACAGCAGATGTCGGTTACCTGTGATAATCAGCCATTTATTGCAAAGGCTCCTATGGTTCTTGTTTTTTGTGCGGATTTTCAAAAATGGTACGATGCTTTTGCAGCAGGCGGAGCGCAGCCGAGAAAGCCGGGAGCTGGTGATTTGATGCTTGCAGTAAGTGATGCCTGTATTGCAGCCCAGAATGCAGTGACGGCTGCCTGGAGTCTGGGGATTGGATCCTGTTATATTGGGGATATTATGGAAAACTGTGAAAAACACAGGGAGATGCTGAATCTTCCGGAGTATGTTTTCCCTGCGGCTATGCTGGTATTTGGATTCCCTACAGAGCAGCAGAAAAACCGCAAAAAACCTCAACGGTGCAAATTGGAGGATATTGTACAGACCAACGTTTATCATCGAAGAAGCAAAGAAGAGCTTCAGGTTATGTTCTCCAACGAATATCCAAATGGTGATTTCGAGGGCTGGTGTCAAAGATTCTGTAACCGAAAATATAATTCGGAATTTTCCAGAGAGATGACAAGGTCTGTCGAAGAATATCTGAAGAATTTCACAAATAAATAAGGAAGGTTCTGGGACCGTATACAGAGCTTCTGCCTGCAGAAAATATTGCTGCAGGCGGGAGCTTTTTATCGGTAAAATGGCAGTGGACAAGGATATATTCCGCTTTTTTTCATTTGTTCTGCGAAGCTGTAATTATGAAATTTCTGGCCGTTTATTTCAGTGTGGCTATCATCCAGCCAGCGGCAAAGCGCGCAGGTATATTCTCCATTTTCATATAATAACTGTATAAATCCTCCATCAGGAATACAGAAAAGCAGTGTTTTGTCTTTATTGTAAAGATGAATTTCTCTGGTGTAAGGGAACTGGTTCCGATGAATATCGGAATTCGCGATATTATTCAAAGAATACCTCCTATTTGGAAGGAGAGCCGGGTCGTATTGACCCGGCTGGTATGAAAAAGAAAAAGTTTTATTTTAAAATAAAGCGTTTGCTTTATTTGTTTATTAATATACACGCTAATTGTGAGGAAACTGTGAGCAACTTTTGAAAAAATAATGATTAAATTCTAAAAAAGTTATAAACTAAACTATAGTTTTTGAGATTAAAAGCTACTTTGGAAATCTGTATTTTTTCGCAAAAATATTATATGCAGAAGACGCCTGAAATAGAAATAATCTTCCCAAAACAGAAGGAGAGCCGGGTCGTATCAACCCGGCTAAGTATGAAAAAGAAAAAAGTTATGGTATCTATATGATTAAAAAGCTTACGCCTGATTTATAGGCGTTTGCTTTATTTGTTTAATAATATACAGGAGAATTGTGAGGAAACTGTGAGGAGGGTTTGAAAAAACAGTGATAAAATTATAAAGAACTTCTAAAAATAAATAGAGAATAACTTAAAAAAATTGTTGTAAAAATTTCTGCTTTACTTTATAATGAGCACCAGAAAAAATTGAATGATTAATTAAGGAGGAAACATAATGAAGAGAGAAACAGTTGTTGTACTTGATTTTGGCGGACAGTACAATCAGTTGATTGCCCGCCGTGTCAGAGAATGTAATGTTTACTGTGAGATTTACTCCTACAAGACAGAGATAGAGAAAATTAAAGCGATTCAGCCGAAGGGAATTATTTTTACAGGCGGACCGAACAGTTGCTATGAAGAGGGCGCTCCGACTTATGCAAAGGAGATTTTTGAACTTGGAATCCCGATTCTGGGTATTTGCTACGGTTCTCAGCTTATGATGCATCTTCTTGGCGGAAAGGTGGAAAAAGCTCCTGTACGTGAGTATGGAAAAATAGAAGTAAATGTGGATACAGAGTCTAAGCTGTTTACAGATGTGTCTCAGAAGACGATTTGCTGGATGAGTCACAATGATTATATATCAAAAATTGCGCCGGATTTCAGAGTATGTGCATGGACGCCTGACTGTCCGGTTGCAGCAGCAGAAAATCCGGATAAAAAGCTCTATGCAATCCAGTTCCATCCGGAGGTGCTGCATACACAGGAAGGTAAAAAGATGCTTTCTAATTTTGTCTATCATGTATGTGGATGTACCGGAGACTGGAAAATGGATTCCTTTGTGGAAGAATCAATCAAGGCGATTCGCGAAAAAGTCGGGAACGGAAAGGTTCTCTGCGCGCTTTCCGGCGGTGTAGATTCTTCTGTAGCTGCGGTTATGCTTTCGAAAGCAGTCGGAAATCAGCTTACCTGTGTATTTGTAGACCACGGACTTCTTCGAAAAAATGAAGGCGATGAAGTGGAAGCTGTTTTCGGACCGGACGGACAGTATGACTTAAACTTTATCCGTGTGAATGCGCAGGAAAGGTTTTATGAGAAACTGAAGGGTGTAGAAGAACCGGAGGACAAGCGTAAGATTATCGGAGAGGAATTCATCCGTGTATTTGAGGAAGAAGCGAAAAAAATCGGGGCAGTAGATTTTCTGGTACAGGGAACTATTTATCCGGATGTTGTGGAGAGCGGCGTAGGCGGCGAATCTACAGTGATCAAATCCCATCATAATGTAGGAGGACTTCCGGATTATGTAGATTTCAAAGAGATTATCGAGCCGCTGCGTGACCTTTTCAAGGATGAAGTTCGCAAGGCAGGACTGGAGCTGGGGATTCCGGAATATCTTGTCTATAGACAGCCATTCCCGGGACCTGGTCTTGGAATTCGAATCATCGGTGAAGTAACTGCCGAAAAAGTAAAAATGGTTCAGGATGCAGATGCAATCTGGCGTGAGGAAATCATCAAAGCAGGTGTGGACAAACAGATTGGACAGTATTTTGCCGCTCTTACAAATATGCGCTCTGTAGGCGTTATGGGTGACGAAAGAACCTACGACTACGCTGTGGCGCTGCGCGCCGTAACCACCACCGACTTCATGACCGCTGAAAGCGCCGAAATCCCATGGGAAGTTATCGGCAAAGCCACCAGCCGAATTGTAAATGAAGTAAAACACATCAATCGAGTATTTTATGACTGCACGGGAAAACCGCCGGCGACGATTGAA
>Scooby_p1__coassemble_313_pt1 | contig 28927 bp, 32 predicted proteins | sample Scooby_p1__metabat2_low_PE_018 | metagenome-assembled genome bin Scooby_p1 | reverse complement strand
TTTTTTACTAAAAATGAAAAGTAATCATAAAGGTAATCAACAGCTTTAATGACAAGAATGATTGATTATTTTTGTTGTGGTTTCCTTTATAATTTATACATGCTCTGATAATTCTATATTGATTTTCTTTGTTACAAAGTCTTTGAAAAGCTGTAATTCTATTCTTTTGTATCTTTCTGATATTCCAATATATCCCCAGGCTGGCAATGAAGTTCCCGGCAGATTGCATTGAGGGTAGAAAAACGAATAGCTTTTACCTTTCCGGTTTTCAGATTGGAAAGATTTACATTGGTAATGCCCACTCGTTCTGCCAGTTCGTTCAAAGAAATTTTTCGGTCTGCCATGACCCGGTCAAGTCTTAATATGATTGCCATAGCACATGCTCCTTAAATGGTGGTATCAGATTCTTCCTGAAGTTCACAGCCATAGCAAAAAACGCGGGAAAGGAAGAGAAATAAAAGTCCTAATAGTCCCAGCGTTATGCAATTTACAGTAGCTGGTTGGTTTATAAGATCAACATCCGGCAGTCCACCGCCCCATATGAGCGGTAAAAAAAATGTTGCCAACTGTTTGCTGATTGCAATGAATATTAAAGTAAATCCAATGTTTCTGACAGATTTCGCAGTGATTTTGGAAAAAGGTTCTCTCATCTGAACCGCATAGACAATAATGTTTCTTACAAACCACAGAATAAACAGCCAGGGAAAATAAGAAGTAAATAACATCGCAATCACATAGGAGAACCAGACTGCTTTGGGATTCGCTTCTGCAGCTTCGTTTCCCAGCATATCACCTGGCAGATTGCTGAAGCTTCCCATCTCGTCAATTTCAAATCTAAACATTTCGTTTTCAACAATTTCTCTGTTAACATTTACCTTTGCCGGTGCTACACGTAGCATCATAAAAATATATACCAGACAGATTCCAGTCAGAAGAACCATTAGAAAAAGAGTCACTCCCATAGTTCCGTGGTATTTCATTTCCGGTCTGCCATCCTTCCAACCATATTGATCTTTCGGTTCATTCTTATTTCCCATGACAAAGTCTCCTTTCTTTTTGTACCTTTATTTTACTCCCGATATATTATTATTGTCAATAAAAAATTATCGATTATCATTAATTTTTGCAGACCCCGATGCGGTATCTGGTAATGATGGATATAAGTAAAGACAGAACCTCAAATAACGGTTCTGTCCAATGTGTTGTAAAATGTCTTGCTTTGGCTATATGGAAGTGTCATATTCCTGTATCATCTGAAAAGTAAAATAATTCCTCCACTGTTGTTTCAAATATTTTGGCAATATCAAGGGCAAGTTTCAATGAAGGATTATACTTTCCGTTTTCTAAATTTCCAATAGTTTCTCTTCGTACATTTACCAGAAAAGCCAGGTCACCCTGGCTCATATTGTATTTGGCACGATACTCTTTTAGCTTTGTATGAAGCACAGTTCACACCTCACTTTCATACTTTTCCAGCATTTTCTTTTCTTGTCTTCGAAATTTGAACATGCTGATAGAAAAAACGGAAATCATCAATGTCATACATATGATCATAAGAAAAAATACTATTATATATTGTTCATATGTAAAGATATCCATAGTTATAATATTTCCCTGTATTACGAGTTGCTGCATCTCATGTCCAAACCATGATTGATGGATTCCTCGTGTCAATAACCATAACATTGTAATTGCTGTTATTGTAAAGGTTGTCCAAAAACCTCGTGTACTTGCTCTGCGCACATTTTCCCAAAACAATTCGTCTGCTTTCATCTTAGAATAAGAAAAAAATGTAAAAAATAATAAAAATGGTGTAAATATCGGAGCAAAAAATATTCCGATAATTCCCAGGACGCCTAGCCAGCCCAGATATGATAATGGATTTGAAGGAAACCATTTCTTTAATTTGTTCGTTAAACAACACGTATTCTTCATATCGTTACCTCCTTTTATGTGCGAAATACCTATCATCTTGTTATAAATATACCACATAATGAAAAGAGTGTCAATTTGATAATCTTTATAATAAAGAAGTTTTCACAATGTGAAGAAGGTGTTCGCTTTCCTGTAGAATCTCTTGCTGTAGTTCTTTTTGAGCAGGAGAGAGAGAGTCTTCGGATAGAAGAGCAGTATAGAGATGAATTGTGTTCGCAGACTGCAAAAGTGGTTCTGTCAGGAGCTTTGACTCTGAAACAGTGGAAGTAAGAGAGTCAAGACGTTCTCTGATGGTATCATGTTCCTGCTGCAGGGATTTAAGTTGGACGCTTCGCAGATGAAGCTGTCGGGTGATCAGCAGGATAATAATTATAAAAACGAATGAAATTATGTATATCATGTTTTCTCCTCCTGGCTTTAAAGAAATTTTCTGACTGTACTGCGGAGTATTTCCGGATAAACAGGCGTCAGAAGAACGGTTACGTTTGGGGCACTGGCTTCTGGAAGTGCAGGAGCTTTACGGAGAGTTTGCCAGAGATAAAGCTGCAGCGAATTCGTCAAACCACCGGATATACTGATTTCCTACGTCACGGATATTAAGTTCAATCTCTTCCACACGGTGAAGAAAGGTAAAGCTGGCATTTTCTCTATTCATATTGGCCTCCTGTAAAAAAAGCCTGCCGGAGTTCTCCGACAGGCGATAAAAGAATCTCTTATATAAAGTATATCACAGAAGTCAGCTTCTTGCCATTCCGTCTACACTCAGGACAACACCGGTGATATAAGAAGCTTCGTCAGAAGCAAGAAATACGAACGCATTAGCAATATCTTCCGGCTGACCAAGGCGGCGCAGAGGAATCTGCTGAATCATCGGTTCAATAACGTCTTTGGGAACTGCACGCATCATATCAGTTTCAGTAATACCGGGAGCGACTGCATTTACCCGGATTCCCTTTGGACCAAGTTCGCGGGCAAGTGATACAGTCAGACCGTTTACTGCAAATTTAGATGCAGGATAAGCAAAACCGCTTGGCTGACCGGAAATGCTGACCATAGAGGAAGTAGAAAGGATAACACCTTTTCCACGTGCAATCATACATTCAGACGCGGCTCTTGTTGCATTAAAAACACCTTTTACGTTCAAGTCCATAACCTTGTCAAAGGTTTCTTCGGTATATTCCGTAAACGGGGTACTTTCAGATACTCCGGCATTGTTTACAAGGATATCCACACAGCCATATTTCTCAGTTGCTTCGCGGAAACTGCTGCGTACAGATTCGAGCTTTGATAAATCAGGGCTGATTCCGGCTATGGTTGATTCTGGATATTTTTCTTTTAACTGTGCCACTGCTTTGTCTGCAGAAGCCTGTGTGCTTGCCGAAAGAATTACAGTAGCGCCTTCTTTCAAAAATTTATCTGCGGTGGCATAACCGATACCGCGACTGCCGCCGGTAATAATTGCAACTTTATCTTTAAGTCTCATAATGAGTACCTCCTGTTCTATTTCTGATGTTAATATAACCCGAAATAAAAAAAGGTTCCGTGATAAAATCACAAAAAAGCCATGCAGGAGTCAGATAGCTTCTGCATGGCTGGGTAAAATGGAAAGACATGACCAGAGTTCAGGTAATGGCTGCTTTTCCGTAAATGATTTTGGAAAGGATATAATGTAATGGTTTAAACAATACCAGGCACATAAAAACATTGCCGATAGAATGGGTAATATCGCTTGGAATTCCCGCAATCCAGTAGGCAAAAGCTCCGGAGGGACCACTGATAAAAAAGTATGGAAGACTGCAGAGAGCGCCGAACCCCATTCCGAAGAGACCAGATATTATACTCCAGAAAACAAAAGAGGTCTGTTTTCGAAATAAAAGCGTTATCAGACAAAGAACTGTCCATACATAAAGGTAATTGATCCACCATAGTCCAAAGCCGTAAGTGATGCCTTCCAGAAAAACAAAGGCATATACAACACCAAAAACTTTTTTTCCTATTACAAGAGTATATAAGATAAATAAAAGAGTTACAAGTTCAATGTTTGGAAGAAAACTTAAGACTACCTGGCTGAGGTAGGCAATTGCAGCCATTACACCCATAATTGCCAAATCTTTTGCTTTCAGTGTTGTGTTCATTAATATCCCTCTGTTAATGTAAGCTCAAACTGATCGCCATCCTGAATAGGAGTCTGATCTGCGGAGGTGTTTACCTGCTCACCACCTTTGGTGATGCACCACCACTGCTGTTTGGAATCATCAGCTTTGACTCCGTTTGCAGTTGTAATGAATAAACCGTACTGTCCGTCTTCACCTTCGATTAGCTTGTTTGCGGTAAGAACTTCACCGAGATACTCGGCATCTGTCTGATAAGTGAAGGATTCTTCTCCGTTTTCGAGTGCGGATACCTTAACTGTGATTTCTTTGTCTCCTGCAGTTGTACCGGGTTTAAATTTCATGTACAGAAGTCCGGCTGCAGCAAGAACGACAACAAGAACAATGACAGCGATAAGATTCGTTTTTTTATTCTTCATACGTTTCTCCTTTCGTAAAATAACCATAAAAAATAGACATCCGTTTTCATCCACCGGATGGTCTTGCTGCACACAGATAAAAAGTATTCTGACTTAAGCCTGAATTTTTCCTACTAAAAGCCCCTTCCCGAAATTTTTCAGTGGTATGACTTTGTTCGTTGCTCTTACAGCAGGGATAAAACTGTTCCGGATTCTCACCGGATTCACATTTTATCAGTGTGTTTCAGATATCTCATTTCCTATGAAAAACTCAGAACACAGGCGTGTTCCGGATAGTTTCATCATAGCATAAGGATTTTGGGCTGTCAATGAAAACACCGGTATCTGACAGTGTATTCAGAGAGGATGTAACATCTTGAGCAGTATTACATTCGATCGTGCACGATAGTCCGGACATATTTTGGAAAAGATTAAGAATCTGGCTCAGTGGTACGCTTCCTGTCCCCAGTGCAAGATGTCGATCTTTGTCGCCGGAGTTGTCGTGAAGGTGAAGATGGCGGATATGGGGCAAAAGCATCTCTGCCCATTCCCTGCCGGAAATTTCGGAGCAGCAGTTGGAATGTCCAATATCAAGGCAGAGGCCGAAGGCAGGATGAGAAATCCTCTCTGCCACATCTTTTAAAGGAGAGGGGAACGGGTCCATAACATTTTCCATAAGAATCTCGACAGAATCATCCTTATCATCAAGAAAACGGTTATAAAAATCTGCCATACGCTCTGCCCAGCCTGTGAGAAAATAGACAGAAGGGATAAATCCGCTGTGCAGAATCAGTTTTTTGGCCCCAAGTTCTTTTGCTGCCTGATATGCCTGCTCATACCGTGTTTTTGTAGCCTGCACAACCAGACTATCATATGCCATGGGATTCAAATCAAGGAAGGGACCGTGGAGGATGAGATTTTGGCAATTCATGAACTCCAGCCGTTTCCGGTAATTTTTAAGAGTACGGGAAAAATGATCCAGATTTTCTGCAACAGAAAATTCGATGCTTTCTATGCCTGCTCCGGTACTGGCAATGATTTCTTTCATTTCTTTGTCGTCTATAAGATGGCTTATATAAATCATAGCTTCCTCACTTTGCTTTTTTCTACTATTATACAGGATATTTCAGCAGATGGATTTTTTATTTGAAAAATTTTATTTGGAAAAAATGAAACTTTTTTCTTGTTATTTTTATCTAATAAGTGTAAAAGGAAAAAGAAAGCTTCATTCGAATGAAACACAATGACTCTGAAAAAGGAGGATAACATGATACAACTGGTAAAAAGCGCCATGGCAGGAAATGCAGATGCTTTTCTCGAATTGATGGAAAGAAATTCTCTGGCAATGTATAAAGTTGCCAGAGGAATTCTGAACAATGATGAGGATGCTGCAGATGCAATTCAGGATACGATTCTGACCTGTTTTGAAAAAATACATACCCTGCGTAAACCGGAATATTTTAAAACATGGATGATTCGTATTCTGATTAATGAATGCAGCAGGGTGTTGAAGCATTATAAGAATCTTAACATGGGAGAGGAACTGTGGGACGTACCTGACAGGGATATGTCTATTGCAGAATTTGAGTTTAAGGAGATGCTGGAGAAGGTAGAGGAGAAATACAGGGTTATTCTGATTCTCTATTATGTAGAGGGCTTTAAGCTGTCGGAGATAGCAGATATTTTGAACTTAAATGAAAATACAGTAAAAACAAGGCTTGCCAGAGCAAGAGTACAGATAAAGAGAGAGTATGAGGACAGACCTGAAATGAAGGGAATCGTAAGTCCGGCAGTTTCTATAAGAAAGGGATGATTACATGAAAAAAATAATAGATTTCAACCAGACAGGGGAAGACAAGTCTGTAAAAGATGAGTACATGAATGAAAAAATAGAGAGTACATTGAACGCGCAGTTTGAGATTCCGAAGACAGTAAATGCGGCAAAGGAAGAGGCATTTGCACAGATCCGTGAAAAGGCTGCACAGAAAACAGCAGAAAGGAAGATTGTGGAAATGGGAAAATCCGATAAACGAAAGAAGAAAACAGGAAAAATTTTCCGCACAGCTATGGGAATAACTGCAGCAGCGGCAGCTTTTTCCGCAGTGTGTATCGTGAATCCGGCATTTGCATCCAACATTCCGCTGATCGGAAAGGTATTTGCGCAGGTTGGCAGTTCCCTTGGATTTGCGGGTGATTACAAGGAATATGCGAAGCCTCTGGAGAAAGAAAATGCTGCAGAAACTCCGGCGAAGAATGAGGAAGAACTGAAAGAGACAGATTCAGAGGAGAAAAAGGAAGTTACCTACAGTAAAACAGTAGATGGAACTACAGTGACTCTTTCTGAGGTTTATTGCAATGATGTGGCGCTTTATCTGTCCATGATCATTGAGACAGAGGATGAGTTTCCCCAGACAGGAACATGGCAGGATGGAACACCGCTTATAGATATTAATAATTCTTCTCTGGATTTCAGCTACAATCCATCCTACAGTACAGCCTGGGGAAGTCATATTAATGGAGTGCTTGACGGCAAAATGCTGGATGAACACAGGTTTGCAGGAGTTCTCAGGGTAGATTTGGCAGAGACAACCTATGATTATGAAGGCTCAGAAAAACTCTATGCAGACAGGAATGCAATCCTTCTGGAGCAGGGAATTGATCTTATGGAGGAAGGCGGTTATGAAAAACTGGCAGCTGCTATGGGAGCAGAAAATCCTACAGATCAAATGATAGAAGAGTATTGTGGTCTGAATTCGGAGGATTATATGAAAGAAATTACAGTTCCTGATAAATTTGACGTATCACTGAATATTCGGAAAATCATTGGAGGACTTCCGGAAGACCAGATCAGCGTACCGGAAATGCCTCAGGAATTTAGGGATGAGTACGAGGCTGCAATGGCAGAACACGGGCTTGACGAAGCGAATTATGAAAACTTTACAGAGGAAGAAAAAGAAATTGAGCATCAGCTTTTCACGGAAATGCACCGTAAATACGACGAGAAATATCCGGATGCAATGATAGATGGAAGTTCCTACACAAGCTGGACAAAAGAGGGAGGTTGGGATTTCACTTTCGAGGTTGAAAAGAATACAGATAAAAATATTGTGAAAGAAATCAATCTTCTGGATGAAAACGGAGAAGGTATTGTTTCCCTTACAAAGACGCCTTTTGAGCTTTCATTAGAGTGTAAAGACAGTGAAGCGAAATATTTTCCAGTGGTGCTGGATGCAGATGGAAACCTCCTAGATACCGGTAAGGCGGGAGGAAGTGTGGATATGCTTGCAATTGCCAATAAAGATGTGTCTACGGTGTATGTATATCTCTGTGATTATATAGAATACATGGATGAACTGAAGGGCTATTACTGGTCGCCGGACTATGAAGAGAAAGCAAAAACAAAGACCTTTAAGCAGCTTCTGGACGAGAATGCCATCCTGAAGACAGAAGTTACTTTTGACGAATAATCGGGCTCAGAGTGCGTTAGAAACATACTCTGACGGAAACGGGCGGGAGATGCGAAAACTCCCGCCCGAAATTTTTATACAGTAAGGTCATGGAGAGATTTAAAGGAATATCCCATTTCCTCCCATCTGGTCAGCAGATCATCCAGAATTTCAGCGTTTGTGGAGGAGGTGCTGTGAAGAAGGACAATGGCTCCGGGGTGGACGCGGGACAGGAGTTTATCAAAAGCTTCCTCACGGGAGGGCTGCCGATCCTGTATCCAGTCTACATAGGCAAGGCTCCAGAAGAAGGTGTGATAACCCATTTCCTTTGCCATGGAAAGGTTGGTCAGATTATAGATTCCCTGAGGAGGACGGTAAAATTTTTCCATTTTTTCACCGGTGATTTCTTCATAGAGGGATTCTACGCCGCTTAATTCTTTTTCGAAGTCTTTACGGGAAGAAATCGAGGACATATTGGGATGAGTCATGGTGTGATTTCCTATAATATGCCCGTCTGCAACGATTTGTCTGATGAGGTCGGGATGGTCTTTTAAGACGTTTCCAACCATGAAGAATGCTGCGGGGGCATGGTGTTTTTTCAGGGCATTGAGAATTGCAGGCATATTTCCGTTTTCATAGCCTGTGTCGAAGGTGAGATAAAGGACTTTTTCTTCTGTATCGGCTGCATAACAGGCATTATATTTCTTTAATTCCTCTATGGTAGCATTTCCGACAGGACGTTTCCCTTTTTCCTGAAAGCTTAAGCCCCAGTTTGTACCGGCAGAGGATGTCTGCACAGATTCAGGTTCTGATTTCAAAACAGGAAACAGATTTCCGGCAGTAGCTCCCAGCAGAAAGGTTGCTGCAAAGAAAGCGGAGATTTTTACAAGGGGTATGTATCTGGAAAGAGATTTCATGTAGACCTCAAGGGAAGAAGTTTTGTCATAATATATGAGGAGGGGATAGGGGATATGCGAAAAAGGAGGCAGAGAGAGCGGGAAAAAGGCAATATATAAGAGCCACAAGCTTATCGTTCATCGCTGTGGCTCTTACTTAAATTCAGTATCCAATGGTTTTTACCTGCCTTTCTTTTAGATTATGCGTATAAATTAAAAGTAGGATTTTTAGGATTTTAGGTTTTACCGTTCTTAATTCAGTTGTAGGAAGTTTTTTTGAGGTAATTCATCATGTTTTCATTGGAGTTTACCGTACATATTAAATTTTAAAAGTTAAGGTAAATCATAAATGTTTCATTGGTCCTTACCGTTCCTTATTCAATTTTTAAAGATGGGGTAAATCGTTAATGTCTCATTGGTCTTTACCATCCTTATTAATTTTAGAAGATGAGGTAAATCGTTATGTTCTCATTGGTCCTTACCGTTCTTTCTTTATTTTGGGTGTTTATAAAACATTTCTGGAATTTAAAAGTTTAAGTTCTTGGTGGTCTGTACCTGCCTTTCTTTGTATTATTCAGGATAACCTTTGAAACTTATTATGCTTCTGGTGGTCTGTACCTTCCTTTCATAAATTATGGATTAAAACTTATGTTTTCGGTGGTCTCACTCCTTTGCTTTTTATTTTTTCGTTCCCTTTTGTTTTATGAGCTTACTATAACAGATAAAAAATGAAATGTCAAGTGTAAAAATAGAAAATTTATAAAATAAATGAAAAGAAAAAAATAAAAGCATGAAAAATATAAAATATTCAGAAAATATAACGTGGGAAACAGGAAGGTTTTCTGCATAGAATGCGGTGGCTACGGAAAAACTACTCCATATAAAATGTTAATTGAAAGCGACAGGAGGCGTTCATATGTTACGATATCTGCCAATCAGAAAGGTTCACGCAAGACAAGTACTGGACTCCAGAGGAAATCCTACAGTAGAAGCAGAAGTAACGGTAGGGGAAGGAATTATAGGAGTAAATGGATATACAGCAAGAGCTATTGTTCCGTCAGGCGCATCTACAGGGAAATTTGAGGCAGTGGAGCTTCGTGATGGGGAAAAGGGATGCTATACAGGGTTAAGTGTAAAAAAAGCAGTGGAAAATGTGAATACTAAAATCGCAGATGCGATTCTTGGTGAAAATGCCCTGAACCAGTCAAATATTGACAGGATTCTGAAAGAGACAGACGGTACGGATAATAAGGGAAATCTCGGGGCAAATGCAACACTGGGAGTTTCTATGGCAGTGGCGCGGGCAGCAGCGATGGCTCTCCGTCTTCCTCTTTATCAGTATATGGGAGGCGTCCATACGACAAGGATGCCAGTTCCGATGATGAATATTTTAAACGGAGGAAAACATGCGGATAATACCGTGGATCTTCAGGAATTTATGATTATGCCTCTCGGCGCGTCGAATATGGAGGAAGCAATTCGTATGTGTGCGGAGGTGTATACTTCTCTCAGGACGATTTTGAGGAAGAAAAATCTTTCTACAGGGGTGGGAGATGAAGGAGGATTTGCTCCTGATGTGGCAGATGCTCGTGAAGTGTTGAGTCTTATGGTACAGGCAGTGGATCGCGCCGGTTATCGGGTTGGGGAGGATATTGCATTTGCTGTTGATGCGGCTGCAAGCGAGCTTTACGACGAAGAACGCGGTGTATATGTTTTCCACGGGGAAAGCCGGATGAAGGGAGAAGAAGTACAGAGAAGTTCGCAGGAAATGGTAGAATATTACGAAAGGCTTACAGAAGAATTCCCGATAGTTTCTTTGGAGGACGGACTTCAGGAAGATGACTGGGAAGGATGGAAGGCTCTTACAGAGAGGCTGGGCAAAAAAATCCAGCTTGTGGGAGACGACCTTTTTGTTACGAATATTAAGCGGCTTGGATGTGGGATCCGACTTGGAGCGGGAAATGCGATTTTGGTGAAAGTAAATCAAATCGGGACTTTATCCGAAGCGCTGGATGCTGTGGAGATGGCTCAGAGAGCAGGGTATCATGCGGTGATTTCTCATAGGTCGGGAGAAACGGAGGATGCGTTTATTGCCGATTTAGCGGTAGCCTGCGGGGCGGGGCAGATTAAAACAGGAGCACCCTGCCGTTCAGACAGAAATGCAAAATATAACGAGCTTCTCCGAATTTTTGAACAGCTTGGCAGTCTTTCCGTTTATGAAAACCCGTTTAAAGATGTTTTGGATGGTTGCCGGAAAGGGATTTCAGAAGTTGGGAAGCAGCGGTGAAAGCTGTGATTTTATCAGCAAAATAAAGAAATGTGGTTGAAATCCGCTTTCACGTATGTTACAATGAACCCTAGTTGATTAGGAGGTGTAACAGCGTGGAAATTTTAAGAATTGTACTGACAGTTATTTTTGCGATAGATTGTATTGGACTTACCATTATCGTTCTGATGCAGGAAGGCAAGAGCCAGGGTCTTGGCGCTATTGCCGGTGCGGCAGACACATACTGGGGCAAGAACAAAGGACGTTCTATGGAAGGCGGTCTTGTTAAGGCTACGACAGTAATGGCAGTCCTGTTCTTTGTATTAGCTGCAGTTTTAAACATGAATTTCTAAGGAAAAGATGGGGAACACTCTTGTTGACGGCAAGGGTGTTTTTTCATCTTTAAAAAACAAGAATAGAGGATTAAAAGTGAAGAAAAGAAAAGAACTGGAAAAAAGAAAAAAGTTTATCCTGGAGCTTTTGGGAGATCCTATTTATAAACCTATGAGACTTCGTGAGATTGCCTCTCTTTTAAGGCTGGACAAGGCACAGAGAAAGGATTTATACGAGGTGTTGGATGAGCTTTCCTCAGAGGGAAAGATTGTCATGGACAATAAGGGAAGATATGAAAAAAGGAGCCCGAAAAAGAAGCGTGATAATCGTTTCTACGATGACCGCAGAGAAGAATACGAAAAGCCGGGCAGAAAGAGAAATGACCGCAGGACTGAGATTCCGGAGGGAGTACAGGCTGAGGGTATTTTTATCGGACATCCCAAGGGATTTGGTTTTGTGGAGATAGAAGGAGAAGAGGAAGATATTTTTATTCCTGAAGAAAATACAGGTACGGCCATGCATCAGGATACTGTCCGTATTGTGATAAAAAATGGCCAGAAAGAGGGAAAACGCAGAGAAGGTGTTGTGCTTAAGGTTCTGGAACGGGGAATGAAGGAAATTGTGGGAACATATCAGCTCAACCGCGATTTCGGCTTTGTTATTTGTGACAATCCGAAGGTTTCCAGGGATATTTTTATTCCTATGAAGGAAGCAAGAGGAGTAAAAAATGGGGATAAGGTTGTTGCTGAGATTACAGATTATGGCTCCAAGAATAAGAATCCGGAAGGACGGATTAAGGAGAATCTGGGAAGCTGCCGTGCTCCGGGAACAGACATTCTGGCTATTGTAAAAAGCTTTAATATTCCAAGTGAATTTCCTGAAAAAGTCATTCGTCAGGCAGACAGAGTACCGGATCATGTATTGGAGGCAGACAGGGAAGGTAGGCTTGATCTGACCCATTTGCAGACTGTTACCATTGACGGAGAGGATGCAAAGGATTTAGATGACGCTATTTCTCTTTCCAAAGAGGGGAATATTTATCATCTGGGTGTTCATATTGCAGATGTGAGCAATTATGTTCAGGGAGGAAGCGCTCTTGACAGAGAGGCGCTGAAGCGCGGAACCAGCGTTTATTTGGCAGACCGTGTGATTCCCATGCTTCCTGTGAAGCTTTCCAATGGAATCTGTTCTCTTAATCAGGGAGAGGACAGGCTGGCATTAAGCTGTCTTATGGATATTGATGAAACCGGAAAAGTGGTTTCCCATGAAATTGCGGAAACGGTTATCTGCGTAGATGAGCGAATGAATTACACAGATGTGAAAAACATTCTGGAAAATACAGACGATGAGGCGAAAAAGCGTTATGAAAATCTGATTCCGATGTTTGAACAGATGAGGGAGCTTTCTGCTCTGATTAGGGCGAGCCGTCATCACAGAGGGTCTATAGATTTTGATTTCCCGGAGAGTAAGATTATTTTAAATGCAGCGGGAAGGGCTATTGATGTGAAGCCTTATGAGGCAAATGTTGCAACCAGAATCATTGAAGACTTCATGCTTATGGCAAATGAGACAGTAGCGCAGGAATATTGTAAAGAGGGGCTGCCCTTTGTTTACAGAACTCACGAAAATCCCGATCCGGAACGTGTAGAAAGCCTTTTGACTCTGCTGCATAATCAGGGAATTAAAATACAGAAGGCAAAGGAGGAAATCACCCCGAAAGAGATTCAGACCATTCTGGAAAGTATCGAGGGATTGCCCAATGAACCTCAGATCAGCCGGCTGACCCTTCGCACTATGAAGCAGGCGAAATATACAACGGAATGCAGCGGGCATTTTGGTCTGGCTGCAAGATATTACTGTCATTTTACTTCGCCAATCCGTCGTTATCCGGATCTGCAGATTCACAGGATCATCAAGGATAATCTGCGGGGAAGACTTGTGCGTCAGGGAAAGACAGAGCATTATAACGAGATTCTTGACGAAGTTGCCAGACAGTCCAGCGCCTGTGAGCGCAGAGCGGAGGAAGCAGAGAGAGAATCCGATAAGCTGAAAAAAGCAGAATATATGTCCTATCATTTGGGGGAGGAATTTGAAGGGATTATTTCCGGCGTAACAGGCTGGGGATTTTATGTGGAGCTGCCCAATACAGTGGAAGGACTTGTCCATGTGAATACTTTAAGAGATGATTATTATACCTTTGACCAGGATGCATATGAGCTTCGGGGAGATATGCTGGGGAAGGTCTACAGATTAGGACAGAAGGTGCGTGTCCGTGTGGCAGATGCAGATACGATGCTGAAAGCCGTAGATTTCGTTCTGGCAGAGGAGCAGGGAGGATATGATGGCGAAGAAGATTGGAACAAAACTGATTGCCAATAATAAAAAGGCGTTTCACGATTACTTTATCGAGGATACTTATGAGGCTGGTATTGCCCTTGCAGGAACCGAGGTGAAGTCACTTCGAATGGGCAAGTGCAGCATTAAAGAAGCTTTTGTCCGCATTGAAAACGGAGAAGTGTGGGTTTACGGAATGAATATCAGCCCTTATGAAAAGGGAAATATTTTTAATAAAGACCCGCTTCGGGTACGTAAGCTTCTTCTGCACAGCTATGAGATTAATAAAATTGATGCAAAGCTGAGAGAAAAGGGACTGACGCTTGTGCCTCTGAAGGTATACTTTAAGGACAGTCTTGTAAAGGTGGAAATCGGAGTTGCCAGAGGTAAGAAGCTTTATGACAAACGTCAGGATATTGCGAAAAAAGATCAGAGGCGTGAAGCTGAGAGAGATTTCAAAGTGAAAAATCTGTAGGATTTTTGATTGAATAAACATTATTCTTTGTATTGCAATATTGTCAGAAAACTCATATAATGGAGTTGGATAAAACTGTTAGGATTTTAACAGTGAGAAAGGAGCATTGCATATGAAGACAATTACGATCAGCAGACAGTACGGCAGCGGTGGCCGCCGTGTGGCATCCATGCTTTCTGAAAAGCTAGGGATCAATTTTTATGATAATAATTTATTGTTGATTGCAGGCGAGAAATACGGAATCAGTCCCGGATTGATGAATGAATACGATGAGAAGAAAGGCAGCAGTTTTCTTTACGGAATCGGGATGCTGGCAGACGGTTATACCAATGAAGACAGAATCATGCTTCCGTACAAGCTTTTTCAGGCGCAGAAAGAGGCAATCCAGCGTCTCATGGGAGAAGAGGGAGCCTGTATCTTCGTAGGCAGATGCGCAGATCAGATACTGAAAGACAGAAAAGATGTTCTTAAGGTATTTATTTATGCTTCGGAAATGGAAGACAGGGTGAATAGAGTCAAGGGGCTCGATCATATTTCACAGAGACAGGCTCTTGACAGGATTGCAGTAAAGGATAAACAGCGAAAAGACTATTATCATTTTCACACAGGACAGGAATGGGGGAAAAAAGAAAATTACGATCTTTGCCTGAATACATCCACGCTGGGATATGAAACCTGTGTAGAGATTATTGCTGCTTTGGCAGTGAAGGAAGATGATAATTGAAGAGAAGAATAAAGATATAAAACCTCCTATGACAGATTCTGTATAAAGATGAAATTATAGGAGGTTTTTGGAGTTAAATGCGTCTGCGGATTTACCAGAAAATAGTCTCATATACATGAAGAAATCCTGTGATAAATGAATGAAATATCTTAAAAAATATAAAAATTGTATGAAATAAAAGGACGTTTGGTTGACAAGTCCGTGTTCCTCTGCAATAATAGAGTATTGATAATTAAGGTGAAAAAGATTCCATGAGGTATATGGGAGGAATTTTTTATGAAGAAACGCTACATGATACTTGGCGGTCTGCTGGCACTTACTGTATTTGCCGTAGGCTGCGGAAAAGATAAAGAAGAAACTCCGAAAGTTGAGATAACAGTTACACCGACTCCTCAGGAGAAGAAAGAGGAGCTTGTGGATATGCAGAAATCGACCGATGATATCGACGCCATTGTCAATGTAATCGGAACAAAAACGGCTACAGCCTCAAGATTTGTAATTCTCAACAAGACGGGGGCTGATATCGCATCTATAAACATCCGCCCTCATACAGAAGATGAGGATGCAGGATGGGGGGATGACCTGGTAAACGGAAAGTTTGTGCTGAAGAACAATGACAAGGCAGTTTATTATTATGATAAGAATGCAAAGGATGATGAAGGAAAGAGTGTGACATCTTATGATGTGCGTATTTTCTATACAGATACGGACAGATACGAGTGTTATTTCCGTGATCTTCCTTTTGCGAAGATTAAACAGCTCACGTTGCGTATGGACGGAACAGGGGAGGATGCACTTCCTTTTGCTACTTATTTAAGCGAGGGAAGTACGAAGGAATATTCTACTCTTAATGATGTAAAGAGAAGAGTCGGGATGACAGATTCTCAGGATGACGAGGATTCCGATTCTGAAAATTCAGATTCTCAAGATAATAATTCCGATAGCAGCCAGACAGATCCTACACCGACTCCGGACAGCGGTTCCACGGATAACCCGGATGATGGTTCCAACAATGGCGGAGATGATGGAGGCACAGGAGAGGATCCGGTTGCTGTAGCAGAAAGTTTTATCGGACAGTCTCTTGATGCTTTGAAGGGGGCTTGCGGGGACCCTTCCGGAAGCGATTATCAGGATGAGCCGGAGACCGGAAAGACAGGATATCATTATTATACAATCGGAGACAGTACTTTTACAGTTTCTACCACAGTTGATGAAAATGGTAATGAAATTGTAGCCGGAGTGTGGTAAAATATAAAAAATAAATCTTAGGAGAACCATAAATATGAAGAGAGTGTTACTGAAATTAAGTGGAGAAGCTCTTGCCGGGGAGAAAAAAACCGGATTTCATGAAGAGACAGTCATCGGTGTTGCGAAACAGATTAAGACGATTGTAGACGAAGGTCTGGAAGTCGGCATCGTTATCGGCGGCGGTAATTTCTGGAGAGGACGCACAAGCGGCGCTATGGACAGAAATAAAGCAGACCAGATTGGTATGCTGGCAACAATCATGAACTGTATTTATGTATCTGATATTTGCAGATATGTGGGATTAAAGACAGAAATTTTTACACCGTTCACCTGCGGGGCTTTTACAAGTCTTTATTCCAAAGATGCAGTAGAAGAAAGTTTTGCACAGGGTAAGGTTGTATTCTTCGCAGGAGGAACCGGTCATCCGTACTTTTCAACCGATACAGCGACAGTATTGCGTGCAGTAGAGATTGAGGCAGAAGCAATTCTTCTTGCAAAAGCGGTTGACGGTATCTATGACAGTGATCCGAAGACGAATCAGAATGCTGTAAAATATGATGAAATCAGCATTGACGAGGTAGTTGCGAAGAAGCTTGCAGCTATGGATCTGACTGCGTCTATTATGTGTATGGAACAGAAGATGCCGATGCTTGTATTTGCACTGGAAGAAGAGAATAGTATTGTAAATACAGTACATGGCAAGTTCTCTGGTACCAGAGTTACCGTATAAGGCGCATACGTGAGCCTGAAGCGCTCATGGGATGAACAAAAAATAAGAACATGAGAGGGAGATTTTTAACATGGATGAAAGAATTCAGAAGTATGAAGACAAAATGAAAAAAACACTGCACAGTCTGGAGAGTGAGCTGACGACAATTCGTGCAGGACGTGCAAACCCACATATTCTTGACAAATTAACAGTAGACTATTACGGAAGCCCGACACCTCTTCAGCAGGTGGCGAATATTACAGTTCCGGAAGCGCGTCTGATTCAGATTCAGCCATGGGAATCCAGTCTGATAAAAGGCATCGAAAAAGCAATCCTTACATCTGATTTAGGTCTGAACCCAAGCAATGACGGTAAGGTAATCCGTCTTGTTTTCCCGGAGCTTACTGAAGAGCGCCGTAAAGAACTGGTAAAAGATGTTAAGAAAAAAGGTGAGGCTGCAAAGGTTGCCGTACGTAACATTCGTCGTGATGCAAATGATTCTTTCAAGAAACTTGCAAAACAGGACGTATCTGAGGACGAGATTAAGGAATTAGAAGAAAAAATCCAGAAATCCACAGATAAGTATATCAAAGAAGTAGATGCGGCAGTAGATGCGAAATCCAAAGAAATCCTGACCGTGTAAGAAGGATCCAAAGAGAGCTCGTCCTGTGGGCTCTCTTTTTCGCTTACATACAGAATTTATTAAGGGAGGAGAAATCATGAAAGTACCGAATCATGTAGCGATCATCCTTGACGGGAACGGAAGATGGGCAAAAGCAAAGGGAATGCCCAGAAGCTATGGCCATGTGAAAGGATGTGCCAATCTGGAGACAATCTGCGATGATATGAAAGAGCTCGGCATTAAATATCTGACGGTTTATGCTTTTTCTACAGAGAATTGGAAACGTTCCAGAGAGGAAGTGGAAGGGCTGATGAAGCTTTTCCGAAATTATCTAAAAAAATGTATCAAAATATCCGAAAAGAACAAGATGAAGGTAAAGGTCATTGGAGATATAACAGCTTTCGACGATGACATTCAGAAAAAAATTATGGAGCTCGAAGAATTTTCCAAAGATTATGACGAACTTCATTTTCAGATTGCCCTTAATTACGGAAGCCGCGACGAGATTCTGCGCGGAGTGAGAAAGCTGGCTCAAGATGCAGTCGATGGAAAAGTAAAGCCAGCAGAGATTGATGATGAGGTTTTTGAAAGTTATCTGGATACGGCAGGAATACCGGATCCGGATCTTCTGATTCGAACAAGCGGCGAATTGAGGCTTTCCAATTATCTGCTGTGGCAGATGGCTTATACGGAATTTTATTTCACAGATGTAGCATGGCCGGATTTCCACAAACCGGAACTTATTAAGGCAATCGAGAAATATAATGAAAGAGACCGGAGATACGGAGGAGTAAAGGAGGAATAAACGAATGTTTAAGACAAGACTCTTAAGCGGAATCCTGCTGGTGGCAATTGCCCTTCTTACGATATGCAGCGGCAGCTATGTGCTGTTTTTTACCCTGCTGGGTGTGTCGCTGATTGGAATGCAGGAGTTATATAAAGCGATGGGGGTCCATCAGGAAAAAATCAATCTCCTGGAGATTACAGGATTTGTGGGAGCAGTTGTCTATTATGCAGCGATGCTTCTTGACTTTGAAAGATACGCCATGATGGCCGTGATTTTTGCACTTGTGATGATTATGTTTGTCTATGTGTTCCGGTATCCGGTATATAAGGCTGATCAGGTGATGGCAACATTTTTCGGGATCATTTATGTTGCGGTGATGCTGTCTTTTATTTACCTTACCAGAAATCTTCCGGATGGTAAGTTTATCGTGTGGTTGATTTTCTTATGTTCATGGGGATGTGATACCTGTGCGTATTGTGTAGGCGTATTAATAGGCAAACATAAAATGGCTCCTGTATTAAGCCCGAAGAAATCAGTGGAGGGCGCTGTAGGAGGTGTTGCAGGAGCAGCTCTTCTGGGAAGTGTTTATGCCTGGGCAACACAGGGGCAAGTGCTTGAGTATGCAGTAATCTGTGCAGTGGGCGCTCTGATTTCCATGGTCGGAGATTTGGCTGCGTCAGCCATTAAGAGAAATCAGGGAATCAAGGATTACGGAAAGCTGATTCCCGGTCACGGAGGAATTCTGGATCGTTTTGACAGTGTGATCTTTACGGCTCCTGTCATTTATTTCCTTTCCGTGTTGATTCTCAGACTTTAAGAACAGGGAGGTCTGGTGATTTATGAAAAAAATAGCAATTTTGGGCTCTACAGGTTCTATCGGCACACAGACCCTGGATGTGGTACGTTTAAATGGTGATATTGAGGTACTTGGAATCAGTGCAGGAAGCAATGTGGAGCTTTTGGAGAGACAGGTAAGGGAGTTTCATCCAAGGCTTGCGGCAGTGTGGAAGGAAGAGGCTGCCAGAGAACTTGCTGTGCGGATTGCAGATACAGAAACGAAAGTAGTGTCCGGTATGGACGGACTTCTGGAGCTTTCCCGTATGCCTGAAACGGAAATTCTTGTGACAGCCATTGTAGGGATGATTGGAATCCGCCCGACTATGGAGGCTATCAGGGCAGGAAAGGATATTGCTCTGGCAAATAAAGAAACTCTTGTGACAGCAGGTCATCTGATCATTCCTATGGCTAAAGAGTACGGAGTAAAAATTCTTCCGGTGGACAGTGAACACAGCGCTATTTTTCAGGCGCTTCACGGAGAAAATCCAAAAGAAATAGCAAAACTTTTGATTACAGCCTCAGGCGGTCCTTTCCGTGGAAAGAAAACGGAGGAGCTTGCCCATGTAACGCTTGCAGATACTCTAAAGCATCCAAACTGGGTGATGGGACAGAAGATTACAGTGGATTCTGCAACGCTGGTAAATAAAGGGTTGGAGGTAATGGAAGCGAAGTGGTTGTTTGACATGGATTTAGACAATATTGAAGTGGTTGTCCAGCCGAAGAGTATCATTCATTCTATGGTAGAGTTTAAAGACGGCGCGGTGATGGCGCAGCTTGGAACGCCTGATATGAGATTGCCGATTCAGTATGCACTTTATTATCCGGAGCGCAGATATCTGGATGGAGAGAGACTGGATTTTAGAACTCTGACTCAGATTACCTTTGAGGAGCCGGATATGAAAACCTTTAAAGGTCTTCCTATGGCAATGGAAGCCTCGCGGTGTGGAGGAAGTATGCCTACTGTATTTAATGCGGCAAACGAGCTTGCAGTGAATAAATTTTTACATGAAAAGATTGGTTTTCTGGATATTTATGAAATTATCGGGCAGTCTATGTCAAGACATAAGGTTATCCCTCATCCTGATCTGGAAGAGATTCTGGCAGTAGAAAAAGAGACTTATCAGTGGATTGAAAGCAGGTGGTAGATTGAAGATTATTATTGCAATTATCATATTCAGCGCAATTATTCTCTTTCATGAGCTGGGGCATTTTCTCCTTGCGAAGAAGAATAAGATCGTTGTAACAGAGTTTTCCCTTGGAATGGGACCGAGACTTCTGAGTACGGAGAAAAACGGAACCAGATATTCCCTGAAGCTTTTTCCTATCGGAGGTTCCTGCGCCATGCTGGGAGAAGATATGGAGGCAGGAGATGCGCCGGGAACTTTTCAGGCAGCTTCTGTATGGGGAAGGATTTCTGTAGTTGCGGCAGGACCGATTTTCAATTTTATCCTTGCCTTTGTGCTGTCTGTGATTATTGTAGGTGCAATGGGATATGAACCAGCGACTGTACTTTCTGTGGAAAAGGGATCTGCAGCAGAGGAAGCGGGACTTAGGGAAGGAGATCTGATTACAAAGTATCAGGATTATTCTATTGATTTGGGAAAAGACATTTATGTGTATTCTTTCCTGAATGAACTGAAGGCAGACGATACCATCCGTCTGACGGTAAAGCGTAATGGAGAGAAAAAAGAGATTGTCTATAAACCGGATGTTGAGGTAAGATATCTTCTTGGGTTTAACAGAACAGATGTAAATTCCATGGAGGTGGAATCTTTGATTTCGGGAATGCCTCTTGAAGATGCAGGAGTGAAACCGGGAGATGTGATTACCTCTGTGAATGGTGTTCAGGTTCCGGACGGAGAAGCTTATCAGAATTATATTAATGAGAATCCGTTAAATGGAGAAAAAATTCATATCACATATATGAGAAATGGTCTGGAATATGAAGCGGATATTATTCCGAAAGAATATCGTACTCCGAAATCAGGCTTTGCATATAATCTTTACAGTGAAAAGGCAAAAGGTTTCGAGGTATTCAAGTATGCAGCCCTTGAAGTAAAATATATGATTCGTACCACCCTTCTGAGTTTGAAAGAGCTGTTTACAGGAGGACTTGGAATGAAGGACTTAAGCGGACCGGTAGGTGTGGTAGATGCCATTGGTGATACCTATGAACAGAGTAAGAGTGAGGGAAATCTGTTTTTGTGGATGAATATGCTTAATATGGCAGTTCTTCTTTCTGCCAATCTGGGCGTTATGAATTTGCTTCCGTTCCCTGCTCTGGATGGCGGAAGACTGGTTTTCCTCATTGTGGAAGCTATCCGAAAGAAACCGATCAATCGAAATGTGGAAGGGATGATTCACTTCACCGGTCTTATGTTTCTTATGATTTTGATGGTGGTTGTCATGTATAATGATATTTTGAAGATTTTTTAGTTGTATGGAAGGCGTCCGGATGGACGCCTTTTTCTACGATAGTTTCTCTGTTTTTATCATAATTTTAGTTATATAATCTTTTTCATCTGAAATAGCAAATTCGTTTAAGCCGATTTCATAGGCAAAACCGGTCAGCTTTAAGCTGTTTTTTTTCGCGAAAGAAACTATTTTCTGATAGGCAAGAGGAAGGGTGCTCCATGTTCCCCTGTGATAACAGCAAATATAGGTTCCGGCAGGTTTACGAAAGATATTTTTTGCAGGTGTCTGACTTAAGGCAGGGGTATAAAGCCCGTCGTAAATCGAAAAATCATTTTTTAATACTTTTTCTACCGATATGATTCCTCCCACGCCCATGCGTATCTGTTCTACATCCCATGTTTCTTTCATATAATAAAAAACATTGGAAACGTCATTGTCATAAAAGTCATAGGGCAAAACCAGCAGCTTTTCTTCTTTGCATTCTGTGAGTTCAATTTTAAAATCATCCAGAGTTTTACACAGTTCAATCTGTTCTCTCTTTATCTGTATTGCTTTTCTGATATTTTTCAGACGCTTTATCTCGCGGTCTATTTCCTGTTCCTTTGTGGTTGAGAGAGTAATAAATTTATCAGAAGCGGGATTACTGAGATAGTCTTCGATTTCTTCAATACTCATGTTTAATTCTTTCAGCATGAGAATGGATTCAAAGTCAATACTCTGGGACAGGTCGTAATAGCGATAACCGTTTTCCCCCTTTGAACTTGGAGAAAACAAACCGATACTATCATAATAGTGAAGCGTTCTCTTGTTGACATTATGCAGTCTGGCAAACTGCGCTGTCGTTAGTTTTACAGTGTTTTTTTTCATGAAAATCCCCCTATTGACATTACAGTAGATGTATAGTTTATGATACAGGAGAACGGAGAGAAAAGTCAAGTTGTTCTGTAAATATTTGTTTAAGGAGAAAGTATGAAAGAAGAGATATTGCGTATAGAGAAGCAAAAGAAATTTATTATACAGTTTTTATACTGGGGAATCATAATCGGAGGCTGTATCCTGCTGGGAAAATATCTGATTCCGGTTTTAGTTCCATTTATCATAGCTTTTGTTGTAGCCGGGGTGCTAAATAAACCAATTCAGTATATTTCTGAAAAAACAAGAATAAAAAGAAAAGTTGTTTCGGTAATAGTCCTGCTTTTGTTTTTGTTTTGCTCGAGTATAGTTGTCAGTTATTTCTGTTCGTTATGTTTTGGAATGGTAGAAAGAGTCGTATCATTTCTGCCGACATTATTTGAAAGTGTTATTATTCCATTTACGGAGCAGGCATTTGAAAAAGTGGAGGAGATTTTCCATCATGCGGATTTATCTGTCTTGGATGTTTTACAGGCAAATGCGTCTACTGTATTGGGAAGTATGAATCATGCTGTCAGGGAATTTTCCAACAGTATTTTATCATCTCTTGCAAATGTGATTTCTGCTGTTCCTACATTGTTTATGCAGACTATCATTACAATAATCGCAATGTTTTTTATTACCATTGATTTTAATAAAATTATTGGATTTATCAAAAGACAGATACCGGAAACAAAAAAGAAGATTGTTTCAGAAGCAAAGAGCTATTTTATCAACACTCTGCCCAGAGTTATTTTATCTTATGGTGTAGTGTTGGGATTGACTTTTTTAGAATTGTGGACAGGTTTTCTTTTATTAAAAATACCGTATGCGAGTTTGTTGGCGCTGCTGATTGCAATTTTGGATATTCTTCCGATTCTGGGAACGGGAACGATTTTAATACCATGGGGAATCCTTAATCTTATAACAGGAAAGTATACGCTGGCAGCAGGAATCTTTATTCTGTACGTTGTAATTACAATCATCAGAAATATAGTGGAGCCTAAGCTGATTGGAAAGCAGATGGAGATTCATCCTGTTCTGACCCTTGCCAGTATGCTCACAGGTTTAAAGTTTTTTGGTATATGGGGACTGTTTGGTCTACCCATAGTTGTTTCGTTTTTAAAGAAAATGAATACGAATAGTACAATCCATATTTTTAAATAAGTAAAGGAGAGAATTGTGATGGAGGTTACATTAAGAGAATATAAGAAAGAAGATTTTAAAGTTTTGCAGAACATTATCAGGAAAACATGGCACTACGATGATCTGTGTGGTCCTGAAACAGCTCAAAAACTGGCAAGGGTATTTCTGAGCAGTTGCTTGACAAATTATACATTTTCAAGAGTGGCTCTTGAAAATGGGGTTCCGGTGGGAATCATACTGGTCAATCATAAGGCAAAACATAAATGTCCCTTCAGATTAATGATACAGCAGGTGAAGGCGATTACTTCGTTATTTTTGTCCAAAGAAGGGCGTAAGGTATCTAAAATTTTTGAAAGTGTAAGCGGGATTGACAAGGAACTTCTCAAAGAATGCAAAACGCAGTATCCGGCAGAGCTTTCTCTGTTTGCTGTGGATGAATCCTGTCGCGGTAAGGGGATTGGAAAGCTGCTGTTTCAGTCAGCTCTTGATTATGTGAAAGAGGAAAAACTGGATAAATTCTATTTATTTACAGATACAAGCTGTAATTTTGGATTTTATGAACATCAGGGAATGATAAGGAAAAAGGAAAAAGAGCACAGATTTGACATTAACGGTCAGGCCGCAAAAATGTATTTTTTTATTTACGATTATACACTATAAGACAGAAACAAAAACGCTCCGGTACTATCGCCGGAGCGTTCTTTTGGGTTATGCATTATGTAGAGTTTCAAAGTGCAGAGCGCTTACTGTGCCATAGTCAGGGAACAAGAATCAGTTCACAGGTACATTCCTGGAACTGCTCCTGTATTTTTTCATTGATGGAGTTCAGTGCGTTTGATAAATCCTGTACAGCCAGATTTTCTGATTCAATTTTAAAATAAACAGCAATCCACAGATGACGTCCTGTTTTTGTAATATCGAAAAAAAACGGAGAAAAGTGATACTGTTCCAAAATGGGATTACAGATATTTTTGGCTTCGTCCATGAATTCTTTATCAGGAGAAAACAGAAAAAGATCTTTGACTGCGCCCCATAATACTTTTATGCTTTCCGGAAGCATGAATACCATGACAAGAACTGCCACAATCTGGTCGAAATACGGGGAGATGAATCCCAGAGGTGTTTTTTCCAGATATTGTGAGAGGAAGAAGGCGAGGGACATTCCCAAACTGTAAAGAATATCCAGCTTCCATCCCAGCAGCTCGGCATCAATGGTTGGAGAGGATAAGTTACGGCTCAGACGCTTCATCAACAGGAAAATCGAGATGCTGGCGGCTCCTAAACAAAACTGAAACATGGAAACCTGTGTATTGTTTACAGGATTACCACCGGACAGGGCAGAGTCCAGTACTTCTACGGATACGCCCATGGTAACGGATAACATCATAACGCCCTTGATGATGACAAATATGGATTCCACCTGAAAATACCCGTATGGGTGTTTTTCTGAGACAGGCTTATGGAATAACGGGGTCAAAAACAGAAGCAGGGCAATAAAGACCAGCTCAGAGGCGTCATAGACAGCGTCTGTCAGCGCTGACTGGGAGTGACTGTATATGGAAAAAATAAACTCGGCAACAGCAAATGCAAGTCCTGATAAAAAGGACATCATTAAAATCTGTTTTTCTCTTTTTTCGGTTATCATTTCACACCTCTTTTTCTCCGAAAACCTGTTCACGGAGTCGTTTTCCTGTAGGGGTGGCAGCCAGTCCGCCTTCGGCTGTCTCTTTCAGGGAAGAAGGCAGAGTGTCGCCTACTTTTTTCATGGTGAGGATAACCTCATCTGCGGGAATTGCGCTTTTTATGCCGGCAAGTGCGAGTTCTGCGGCTACGAAAGCGCCTGCTACGCCGGAGGCGTTTCTCTTGATACAGGGGATTTCCACAAGCCCGGCGATTGGGTCGCATACAAGACCCAGGATGTTTTTAAGAGCAGTGGAAACGGCAGAGTCTATCATCTGTGGAGTTCCTCCGGAAAGCTCAACAATGGCAGCAGCAGCCATAGCAGCTGCTGAACCGCACTCTGCCTGACATCCTCCCTGAGCGCCTGCAAGTGATGCATTGTTGGCGATTACCATGCCTACTGCAGAAGCGGTGAAAAGTGACATGACGCACTGGCGTTCAGAAAGATTTCGCTCCTCCTGCATGGTAAGAACGGCAGCAGGGACGATTCCACAGCTTCCTGCAGTGGGAGCGGCAACGATTCGTCCCATGGATGCATTCAGCTCAGATACTGCGAGCGCACGGTAAAGAGCGCTTCCCATGAGAGAACCGGTAAGATTTTTGCCCTCTTTTGTGGCTTTGCGCATTTTATAAGCGTCTCCTCCGGTAAGTCCGCTTGTACTTCTAAGGTCAGGGGAGCATCCCGGTTCAATGCATTCAGCCATAACCTGATAGCTTTTTCGCATTCGTTCATAAATTTCTTCTTCCGGAAGTTCAAGCTGTTCTGCCTGCTGTGCAAGGACAAGAGAAGAAAGAGTGCAGCCTTCTTCGGAAGCGGTATTCAATAAATCTTTAAGGGAAAAATAATTTAATTCCACTGAAATTCCTCCTGTGACAGCGAATATTGTATCCGCATTATTTTTTTATCAGATGGGCTGAATCATGGTACTTGAAAAAATATTCGGTAATTTACCAATAGCATTGTTTAATTCCGGTCCGAAATTACCGTCAATTTCAATTGTCATAACAGCCTGCCCGCCTTTTGTCTTTCTGGAAAGACGGAAGTTACAGATATTAACACCCTCGCCGGCCAGAATCTCTGTTACAGCGGCAATTGTTCCCGGGGCATCTCTGTGAAGAACGATTAAAGTCGTATGTTGACCGGTAAGAGAAACTTCCATACCGTTTACGCGGGTAACGACAATATTGCCGCCTCCGATACTGCTTCCGCGAAGGGTAACGATCTGTCCGTCTGCAGCAGTAAGTGTGATTTCTGCGGTGTTGGGATGGGCGTCTTCCAGTTCACCTGTTTCAATTTCAATTTCAAGTCCTTCCTCTTTTGCAATATCCAGAGAAAAGCGAATGCGCTCGTCATCGGTTTTCATGCCGAGGATTCCTGCTACAAGCGCTTTGTCTGTACCGTGCCCTTTGTAAGTTTTGGCAAAGGAGCCATGAAGAAAGATGTGGGCTTTTACAGCCGGCTGACCAAGGAGCGCTCTCGTAATCAGTCCGATACGGGCTGCGCCGGCAGTGTGAGAACTGGAAGGACCGATCATAACAGGTCCTAAAATATCAAAAACGTTCATAGTTTATCCTTTCGTATAAGAGTAGTTTCCCGCTACTATTATAACCAGAAAACGGAGAATAGAAAAGGGGGAGTTTTACAAAGAAGACAGAAATTTTCAGACGGTTTGGAGCAGATAAGTCATGATTTTATAAAGGCTTTACAGAAATACGATTGTTGACGTTGGATGAATATGGTATAATATATACATTTATACAGTTAGATTCCACGATATGAAAAGGTATCGGGGAAGATGGAGGATTATGGCAATCCGCCGGATATGTAGGAAGGTGATTACAATAAAAAAAGAAATCAGCAAAATACAGGAAAGTATGCAGAAAGGGCAGTTTTACCTTCACTGTCAGTATGCGATTGGAATTCTGGAAGCAAAGATAAAAATTATAGATGAACAGCTTTCCATGAAACACAACAGAGAAATTATCCGAAGTATAACAGACAGAATCAAGTCTCCGGAGAGTATTTATGCCAAACTATGCCGGAAAGGACTGGAACCGGATTTTGCTCTGGCTCTTGAGCATCTGAATGATCTTTGCGGTGTGAGGATTGTTTGTCTTTTTCTTGATGATGTATACGAAATTGCAAACATATTGAAGAAACAGAAGGATATTACAGTTATAAAAGAAAAAGATTATATTCAGAATCCGAAAAAGAACGGCTATATGAGTCTGCATCTTCTTCTTGCGATGCCGGTCTGTTTCGGTGAAAAGCTGGAAACCCGAACTGTGGAGCTTCAGATTCGAACGATTGCCATGGACTTCTGGTCTGTACTGGAATATCAGCTTCTTTATAAGAAAAACCGAGTCGGGACGGAAAAAGCTGAGAAAGCAACAAAGGAACTGAAAACCTATTCAGAGGAAATTGCAGCTTTAGATGAGAAAATGATGAAGTTGCGCAACAGAATTGATGAAATTTAGAGAGTGTTTGAGAAAATCGTGCAGAAGGTGACATGATTTATCAGACAGTCTCTGGGAAAGAGAGTTAACTTAATGGAAGAAAAGAAAATCTGTAAGGCAGCGAAAAAATGCGGAGGCTGCAACTATCAGGGAATGACGTACGAGGAACAGCTTGCTACGAAACAGAAGCAAGTCAGTATTCTTTTGAAAAAATTCGGGAAACTGGAACCGATTATCGGTATGGAAAATCCTTATTATTACAGAAATAAAGTACATTCTGTTTTTGACAGAGACAGAAAAGGTAATATAATTTGCGGAAATTATGAGGCTAGAACTCATAAAGTCGTGCCGATAGAAGAATGTCTTATTGAGGATAAAAAATGTCAGGAGATTATTCGGGCAATCCGGGATATGCTCAAATCTTTCAAAATCAAAACCTACGATGAAGATACAGGATACGGACTTCTTCGTCATGTACTTGTAAGGAGAGCGTTTGCAACCGGAGAAATCATGGTAGTGTTGGTAATCGGCTCGCCTGTTTTTCCGTCTAAAAATAATTTTGTAAAAGCGCTTCGGAAACAGTTTCCGGAAATCAGCACTGTTATCCTGAATATCAATGACAAAAAGACAAGTATGGTGCTTGGGGAGAGAGATATTGTAATTTACGGCAAGGGCTTTATCCGTGATACGCTTTGCGGATGTACTTTCCGTATTTCTCCGCAGTCCTTTTATCAGGTGAATCCTGTCCAGACGGAGATTCTTTATGGAAAAGCTATGGAATTTGCCGGACTGACAGGAAAAGAACGCGTTATAGATGCGTATTGCGGTATCGGAACAATCGGTCTTGTTGCGGCAAAACACGCCAGGGAAGTAATCGGCATTGAGTTTAACAAAGACGCTGTCCGGGATGCAAAGGTCAATGCTCGCGAAAACAAAATAACCAACGCCCGTTTCTATCAGGGAGATGCCGGTCAGTTTATGGAAGCTATGGCTGCCAAAGGTGAACATGCCGACCTGGTCTTCATGGACCCGCCCCGATCAGGAAGCGACAGGAAATTTATGTCATCCGTAATCACCTTGAATCCTGCCAAAATTGTTTACATCTCCTGCGGCCCGGACACCCTCGCCCGAGATTTGGAGTATTTGACGAAACACGGGTATGAGGTCAAGAAAATGCAGGCGGTGGATATGTTTGGGTTTACGGAGCATGTGGAGAC
>Scooby_p1__coassemble_307_pt1 | contig 29333 bp, 20 predicted proteins | sample Scooby_p1__metabat2_low_PE_018 | metagenome-assembled genome bin Scooby_p1 | reverse complement strand
GCCGTTGAGATAGACCTTTCCTCCTGTGGCTCCATAGAGAACCACATTTCCGGCGATCAGATTACCCGCTGCCATGTAGCCACGTTTCTTTGGCGGATATACGATCAGCTTTCCTCCCGAAAGACCTTTGCCCAGATAATCGTTACAATCTCCGCAAAGCGAGATCGTAAGTCCTTTCGGTATAAATGCACCGAAGCTCTGACCTCCTGTTCCCGTACAGCGAATGCTGATAGTGTCCTCCTGCAGTCCGTCTTTATGGCAGCGTGTGATTTCTGAGCCGAGAATTGCGGCAAAGGCCCTGTCTGTATTCTTTACTTTGACAGACAGCTCTGCCTTTTCTCCCTTTTGTACCGCTTCCCCCAGTTCTTTGAGAAGCACACGTTCGTCGATGGTTTTTTCCAACTGGAAATCATATGCATCAGACGGCCGGCAGGTAACTTTGTCCGCCTTTTCTGCAAATGGATTGTCGAGGATCTCTCTTAAATCGATTTTTCTCGCCATAGGAAGCTCTGCAGTTTCTTTTACCTTTAAGAGATCGCTTCTTCCTACCATTTCCTCAACTGTCCTCAGGCCAAGCCGCGCCATGTATTCCCGAAGCTCTCTGGCAATAAAACGCATAAAATTTTCCACATATTCCGGTTTACCCTTAAAGCGTTTGCGAAGCTCCGGATTCTGTGTTGCGATTCCCACCGGACAGGTGTCAAGATTACATACCCTTGCCATTACACAGCCCAGAACTACAAGGGGCGCTGTCCCAAAACCAAATTCCTCAGCTCCCAGAAGTGCGGCAACAGCTACGTCGCGACCTGTCATCAGTTTTCCGTCTGTTTCCAAGCGGACACGGCTTCGCAGATTGTTTTTCAGCAGAGTCTGGTGAGTCTCTGCAAGTCCCAGCTCCCATGGAAGTCCTGCATTGTGGATAGAGCTTTCCGGCGCAGCACCCGTACCTCCGTCACAGCCGGATATCAGAATTGTCTGCGCCCCTGCCTTGGCAACACCTGCGGCAACTGTGCCCACTCCCGTTTCCGCAACCAGTTTCACAGAAATATCTGCATATTTATTTGCATTTTTCAGATCATAGATCAGTTCAGCCAGATCCTCGATGGAATAGATATCGTGATGAGGCGGCGGTGAGATCAGGCTGACATTTGGAGTGGAATGTCTTGTCTTTGCAATCCACGGGGTCACCTTTCCCGCGGGAAGATGGCCTCCCTCTCCGGGCTTTGCTCCCTGAGCCATTTTAATCTGGATTTCCTTTGCGCTGACAAGATAACGGCTGGTCACGCCAAACCTTCCGGAAGCTACCTGTTTCACTGCAGAGCAGCAGTCTCTGTCTGTTCCTTCTGAATCAAGACGCTCCTCGCTTTCTCCTCCCTCGCCGCAGTTGGATTTTCCGTGGAGACGGTTCATGGCAAGAGCCAGTGTCTCATGGGCTTCTGCCGAAAGAGAACCGTAGGACATGGCGCCGGTCTTAAACCGTCTGAGAATGTCCTCTTCACTTTCCACCTCTTCCATGGGAATTCCCTCCTCCGGATATCGAAATTCCATCAGGCTTCGGAGATAGCCGTGCTGTTCCTGATCAGCCATAGCGGAATATTCTTTAAACATCTCATAATTTCCGGTCCATGCAGACTGTTGAAGAAGATGGATGGTCTTCGGATCATAACGGTGCTCTTCCCCGCCTTTTTTTCTCTTATGCTTTCCAAGACGTTCCAGGGTGATTTCCTTTTCAATTCCCAGAGGATCAAAGGCCTCGGAATGAAGGGCGTCTACCTGACGCTGGATGTCCTCCAGAGTAATGCCTCCCACCCTGCTCACGGTTCCGCCGAAATACTGTTCCATCACTTCCTTTGAAATTCCCACTGCCTCAAAGAGTCTGGAACCCTGATATGACTGAATTGTGGAAATCCCCATTTTTGATGCGATTTTTACGATGCCATTCAAAATACCGCGGCAGTAGTCCTCAGATGCCGCATAATAATCCTTTTCCAGACTTCCTTCCTCAATCAACTCATGAATGGAGTCCAGCGCAAGGTATGGATTGACTGCGCATGCTCCATATCCCAGAAGGGCAGCAAAATGATGAACCTCTCTTGGCTCCGCGGATTCCAGAATCAGTGTCAGGGAGGTCTGTTTCTTCGTCCTTACAAGGTACTGATGGACAGCGGACACAGCCAGAAGGGACGGAATCGCCAGATGGTTTTCATCAACTCCCCTGTCGGAAAGCACCAGAATATTCGCTCCGTTTTTATACGCTTTATCCACTTCCACATAAAGCCGTTCAATCGCCCGGTTCAGTTTGGTGCTCTTATAATAAGTAACGGGAACTGTCGCCACTTTCAGACCGTCCTTTTTCAGTTCCCTGATCTTCAGCATATCAATATTGGTGAGAATCGGATTATTGATTTTCAGGATTCTGCAGTTTTCTGCTGCTTCCTCCAGAAGATTGCCGTTTTTTCCGGCATATACTGTGGAACAGGTGACGATTTCTTCCCGGATTGCATCGATGGGCGGATTTGTTACCTGGGCAAAAAGCTGCTTGAAATAATCGAACAAAGGTCTTGGTTTTTCCGAGAGAACGGCAAGGGGTACGTCGGCTCCCATTGCTGCAATTCCCTCGCCTGCATTAAGCGCCATATTTCTGATCGAATCCCTATACTCCTCATAGGTGTAACCGAAAGCCTTCTGAAGCTTTCTTCTTTTTGCCGGGTCATATTCTTCTACGCGGAGATTCGGAATCTTTATATCGTGGAGCTCCACCATATTCCCGTCAATCCACTCTCCATAAGGCTGGTTATGAATATATTTTTCCTTCACCTCTTTGTCAGTCAGGATTTTTCCCTCAACTGTGTCCACAAGGAGGAGCTTTCCGGGATGAAGACATTCCTTTTCCACGATTTCCTTCTCCGGAACATCGAGAACCCCCACCTCTGAAGCAAGGATCAAATCACCGTTCTTCATTACATAGTATCTGGAAGGGCGCAGTCCGTTTCTGTCAAGAACCGCCCCCATGAGATCACCGTCGGAAAACACAATGGATGCCGGACCATCCCAGGGTTCCATCATCGTCGCATAATACTGATAGAAATCCCTTTCATCCTGGGAAAGGGTTCTGTTGTTACTCCAGGGCTCAGGGATGGTGATCATCACCGCCAGAGGCAGCTCCATCCCGCTCATCATAAGAAATTCCAAAGTATTGTCAAGCATTGCCGAATCGGAACCGTTGATGTCCACCACCGGAAGCACCTTGTCCATTTTCCCCTTTAAAAGTGCTGATTCCATACTTTCTTCCCTGGCAAGCATTTTGTCTGTATTTCCCCGGATGGTATTAATCTCTCCGTTATGTACCATCAGTCTGTTAGGATGCGCTCTTTCCCAGCTTGGATTTGTGTTTGTGCTGAATCTGGAATGCACAAGAGCAATGGCGGAATCATAATCCTCATCCTGCAGATCCGTAAAGAACTTTCTCAACTGACTCACAAGGAACATTCCCTTATATACAATGGTGCGGCTTGACATGGATACCACATAGGTATTGTCATTGCTCTGTTCAAATTCTCTGCGGGCAATATAAAGCTTTCTGTCAAAAGCAAGACCTTTTGAAGTTTTCTCCGGCTTCCTGATAAAAATCTGCTCAATACAGGGCATACAGTCTCTGGCTCTTGCCCCCAGGATTTCCGGGCATACAGGAACTCTGCGGCAGCCCAGAATCTCCATTCCTTCTTTTTTGACAATAAGTTCAAACATCTTTTTCGCCTGTTTTCTCAGGAGGTCATCCCGGGGAAAAAACATCTGCGCAATTCCGTAGCTTCTTTCCTCTCCAAGGTCAATACCTGCTTCCTGACATACTCTGGAGAAAAATCTGTGGGAGATCTGAAGAAGAATCCCCACACCGTCTCCGGTTTCTCCGGTTGCGTCCTTTCCTGCTCTGTGCTCCAGGTTTTCTACGATCTTCAGGGCATTTTCCACAGTTTGGCGGCTTTTTATGCCTCTGGAATTGACAACAGCCCCGATTCCGCAGTTATCATGTTCAAATTCTTTTCTGTATAATCCCTGATATTCTCTCATCTATGAATCCTCCCGTTCTTTGCAGGCTATGGCTGCCGCTATCAGTCCCCGAAATAAAGGATGGGCACGGTTCGGCCTTGATTTAAGTTCCGGATGTCCCTGTGTTCCGATAAAAAAGTGTTTTCCCGGAAGTTCCGCCATCTCAACAATATTTCCGTCAGGAGAAAGTCCGGAAAGAACCATTCCATTTTCCTCCAGCACATTGCGGTAGGCATTATTGACTTCATATCTGTGTCTGTGACGTTCGCTGATTTCTTTTTTTCCGTAAAGGCTCATCGCAAGACTTCCCTCTTTCAGAATGCAGGGATAGGCTCCCAGCCTTAAGGTTCCCCCGATATTTTTTACCTTGTTCTGCTCAGGCATCAGATCTATGACCGGATGACAGGTATTGGGATCAAGCTCTGCGCTGTTTGCGTCTCTGAGTCCAAGAACATGACGGGAAAACTCAACGATGGCCATCTGCATTCCAAGGCAGATTCCCAAAAACGGGATATCCTGCTCCCGCGCGTACTGGATTGCCAGAATCTTCCCCTCTGTTCCTCTGTTTCCGAAACCTCCGGGAACCAGAATCCCGTCTGTATCTTTTAGGAGGACTTCCGCTCCCTTTTCCTCGATTTCTTCAGAGTCCACCCAGATGAGCTTTACGCTTGCATGCTCTGCAGTCCCGCCATGTTTGAGCGCTTCCGCAACACTGAGATAAGCGTCGTGAAGCTGGATATATTTTCCCACAATTGCTATTTTTACTTCTTTTTGAGGATGCCGGAGACTGTATACCATATCTTCCCAGTCTGTAAGCTCCGGCATAGGACAGTCTATGCGAAGAGATTCGCACACTACCTGGGCAAGACGTTCCTTTTCCATTGCAAGAGGCGCCTCGTACAGATATTCCACATCCAGGTTCTGGAGCACATGACTCTGGGGCACGTTGCAAAACAATGCAATCTTACTCTTTAATTCCTCCGGAATTTCCAACTCGCTGCGGCACACCAGAATATCCGGCTGCAACCCCATAGACTGCAGTTCCTTTACACTTTGCTGGGTCGGCTTGCTCTTCAGCTCCCCGGATGCCTTCAGATAGGGAATCAGGGTTACATGAAGAAGGATCGCATTTTCATGGCCTGCCTCATGCTGGAACTGACGGATTGCTTCCAGAAAAGGCTGGCTTTCAATGTCTCCCGCTGTTCCCCCTATCTCAATAATGGCAATCCTCGTTTTTCCGTCATCCTCCGCATGGTAAAAGCGGCTTTTGATCTCGTTGGTGATATGGGGAATTACCTGGACAGTTCCACCGCCATAATCGCCCCTGCGTTCCTTTTGAAGGACAGACCAGTAAATTTTTCCTGTTGTCACGTTTGAATTTCTGTCCAGACACTCGTCAATAAATCTTTCGTAATGTCCAAGGTCAAGATCCGTCTCTGTGCCGTCGTCTGTCACGAACACCTCCCCGTGCTGGATGGGGTTCATCGTACCCGGGTCCACATTGATATAAGGGTCAAATTTCTGCATGGTCACCTGATAGCCTCTCGCTTTCAGAAGTCTTCCCAGGGATGCGGCCGTAATGCCCTTCCCCAGTCCGGAAACTACGCCGCCGGTGACAAATACATACTTTACTCCCATGCCTTTCCCCTCCTTTCAAATTCCTCCCCCGCTATGTCAACAAGGGTAAGCTTTCTTTCCCCGCTATGCTCTAAACTGGCAGCAAGCGCTTTGGCCGTATCGATGGCAGTCAGAACATTCACACCTGTCTCAATTGCATTTCTGCGGATTACAAAACCGTCGCGGGAATGCTCCACACCCTGCCCGGGTGTATCGATGACCAGATCGATTCTGTGACCGAGGATCAGATCGAGAAGATTCGGAGATTCTTCCTCAAGCTTTCTTGCCATACGAACCGGAACTCCCGCTTTTGCCAGAGCTCTGGACGTTCCTCTTGTAGCGTAGATGGTATATCCCATATCCGCAAATTTCCTTCCGATTTCCACAGCCTCTTCCTTATCCTCGTCGCGGACGGACAGAATCATGTTGTGATACTTTGGAAGCCGTACCCCGGCGCCGAGAAAAGCTTTGTAAAGAGCCTCGTCAAAAGATCTGGAGATTCCAAGGCATTCTCCTGTTGATTTCATTTCCGGTCCCAGACTGATATCTGCGCCGCGAATTTTTTCAAAGGAGAATACGGGCATTTTGACAGCAAAGTAATCTGCCTCCGGCTGCAGTCCAGGCTCGTATCCCAGGTCCCGGATTTTCTCCCCTGTGATAACCATTGCGGCAAGGGGAACGATGGGGATTCCTGTTACCTTGCTGATATACGGAACCGTTCTGCTGGAGCGGGGATTGACCTCGATAACAAAAACCTCTTCCCCGCAGACAATAAACTGAATATTGATCAGTCCCACAACATGAAGGGCTTTCGCCAGACGTCCGGTATAGGTCTCAATGGTTTTCTTTGTTTTCTCTGAAATATTCCGGCTTGGATAAATGGATACGCTGTCCCCTGAGTGGATTCCCGCCCGCTCAATATGCTCCATGATTCCGGGGATTAGAATTTCCTCTCCGTCACAGACTGCGTCCACCTCGATTTCCCTGCCGTTTAAATATTTATCTACAAGAATCGGATGATCCTGGGCAATCCGGTTGATGATTCCCATAAACTCATCCACATCCTTATCATTGATGGCAATCTGCATTCCCTGGCCGCCCAATACATAGGAAGGCCGTACAAGAACAGGATAACCGAGACGGTTTGCCACCTTTTTTGCTTCCTCTGCAGTAAACACGGTTTCTCCCTTGGGACGGGGAATCCCGCACTCCTCCAGTATCCTGTCGAAAAGCTCTCTGTCCTCCGCAGCGTCCACATCCTCAGGAGCGGTTCCGAGGATCGGTACTCCCATTTTTTCCAGACTCTCTGTGAGCTTGATTGCTGTCTGTCCGCCAAACTGCACTACAGCTCCGTCCGGTTTTTCGAAGTTTACGATATTTTCCACATCCTCAGGAGTAAGAGGTTCAAAATAAAGCTTATCTGCAATGTCAAAGTCTGTGCTGACAGTTTCCGGATTGTTATTGACGATAATCGTCTCATAGCCCTGTTCTTTAAACGCCCAGGTACAGTGAACGGAACAGAAGTCAAATTCAATTCCCTGACCAATCCGGATAGGACCGGAACCAAGAACCAGAACTTTTTTCCGGCCTGCTGTCACCTTTGCCTCGTTCTTTCCGTCATAGACAGAATAATAATACGGTGTCTCAGAGGCAAATTCTGCAGCGCAGGTATCAACCATCTTATAGGCAGCCTCGATCTGGTAAGCTTTTCTCAGCTCCCTGATCCTGCTTTCCTCTGTTTTGGAAAGCTTCGCAATCAAGACATCCGGAAATTCCATTCGTTTGGCTTCTCTGAGGGTTTCCTGATCCAGACTCCCCTTTTCAAGACGGGCCTCCATATTTGTAATATTTGCAATTTTATGAATAAACCACAGATCGATTTTCGTAACTGCATGGATTTCTTCAAAGGGGATTTTTCTTCTTACTGCCTCTGCAATCCTGAAAATCCTGCGGTCATCCACTTTTTTCAGTTCCTTTCTGAGCTCCTCGTCGGACAGAGTCGAATAATCGTAGGATTTCAGACTGTCCACATGCTGCTCCAGAGAACGAAGCGCCTTCATCAGCGCACCCTCGAAATTGCTGCAGATGCTCATGACCTCTCCCGTAGCCTTCATCTGTGTTGTCAGCGTATGCTTTGCGCTCAGAAATTTGTCAAAAGGAAGTCTTGGTATTTTTACCACACAATAATCAAGCATGGGTTCGAAACAGGCGCAGGTCTTTCCCGTCACCGCGTTTTTTATTTCGTCAAGAGTATAGCCCAGGGCAATCTTAGCAGCAACTCTTGCAATGGGATAACCGGTTGCCTTGGATGCCAGCGCTGAAGAACGGCTGACACGGGGATTTACTTCAATAACACAATATTCAAAGGTATCCGGATTCAGCGCATACTGGACGTTACATCCTCCTGTAATGGCAAGCTCCCCGATGATTTTCAGGGCGGAGCTTCTGAGCATCTGATATTCTTTATCTCCCAGCGTCTGGGAGGGAGCTGTCACAATGCTGTCTCCTGTGTGTACTCCTACAGGGTCGATGTTCTCCATGTTGCAGACTGTGATACAGTTGCCTGCCTGATCCCGCATCACCTCATATTCGATTTCTTTCCATCCTGCAATACAGCGTTCCACAAGAACCTGCCCCACCCTGGAAAGACGGAGACCGTTTTCCAGGATTTCCGTAAGCTGCTGTCTGTTCTCTGCAATTCCCCCGCCGCTTCCCCCAAGGGTGTAGGCGGGACGAAGGACAACGGGATAGCCTATTTTTTCGGCAAAGCATATACCGTCCTCCACGTTTTCTACCACAAGGGAGGCTGCGCAGGGTTCCCCGATTTTTTCCATGGTTTCCTTAAATTCCAGGCGGTCTTCCGCCTTTTTGATTGTCTGAGCCGTAGTACCGATCAGACGGACTCCATGCTCTTTCAGATATCCTCTTTCCTCCAGCTCCATGGCAAGGTTCAGCGCTGCCTGACCTCCCAGCGTGGGAAGCAGGCTGTCCGGCTGTTCCTTTTCAATGAGAGCTTCCACCACTTCTGTGGTAAGGGGTTCTATATATACGTGATCAGCGATATCTCTGTCTGTCATGATCGTTGCAGGATTTGAATTAAGGAGCACCACCTCAATTCCCTCTTCTTTCAGGGAACGGCATGCCTGAGTTCCCGCATAATCAAATTCTGCTGCCTGTCCGATAACAATAGGGCCGGAGCCGATGACTAATACTTTTTTAATTTCCGTATTTCTTGGCATCACTTTTCTCCTTTCATCATATCCAGAAAACGTTCAAACAAAAACGCCAGATCCTGCGGACCCGGGCAGGCTTCCGGATGAAACTGCACTGTAAAAATATTTTTTCCCGTATAGGAAAGTCCCTCATTTGTACCGTCGTTGACATTGACAAAGGCCTCCGATGCAATATCCTCTCCGAGAGTAGAGGCATCTACAGCATAGCCGTGATTCTGCGAAGAGATATATACTCTGCCTGTCTTCATGTCCCGCACAGGATGGTTTCCGCCCCGGTGACCGTATTTCAGCCTGTAGGTTTTCGCCCCGTTTGCAAGCGCCATCAACTGATGACCAAGGCAGATGGCAAAAATCGGCACCTCGCTTTCATAAAGCTTTTTGATTTCCTTCATAAGTCCCACACATTCCGCCGGATCTCCGGGGCCGTTGGAAAGCATAATTCCATCCGGATGATTCCCTAGAATCTCCTCTGCCTTTGTACCTGCAGGATATACCGTAACTCTGCATCCTCTTTTCCTCAGAGATCTCGCAATATTATCCTTTGCCCCCAGATCAAGAAGCGCTACCTGATATAGCATTTCTCCTGCAGTACTTTCCAGAACATAAGCTTCCCTGCAGGTGGCTCTGGAAACTGCATCCCCTACCTTATAGGCTCTGAGCCGGCTAATCACCCTGTCAAGATCGTATCCGCTGTCTGTTGTGATCATCCCGTTCATGGTTCCTCTGTCTCTAAGATGTCTTGTAAGCGCCCTGGTATCTACTCCGGTAATCGCAGTCACCCCCTGTTTCTCCAGAAAATCCTGAATTTTACCCTCACAGCGGAAGTTGCTTGGCAATGCGGAAAGCTCCCGGACAATGAGACCGTCTGTCCATGCTCTCCCGGATTCCATGTCCGGTGTGATTCCGTAATTTCCTATTAGAGGATAGGTCATCACAACAGCCTGTCCTGCATAGGAAGGATCTGTCATAACCTCCAGATACCCTGTCATGGAAGTATTAAATACTATCTCGCTGACAACTTCTTTTTTTGAACCTGCACTGCTTCCTTCAAAAACAGTTCCATCTTCCAATATCAGAAATGCTTTCATATATTCTCCTTTAAGCAAAAAAAGAGTCAGAAACCCCGTTGCTGGGTTCCTGACTCCCTTGTCAGTTGTTTTTATTGCACCCTATTATGGGACTATCTTTTTCATTTGTCAAATACTTTTTTCAGAAGTTTTTTTAATTCAGGGATTGACAGGCAAAAAAAAACGTGTATACTACAGAACATAAGCAAAGGCGCTTGTGGTGCATACCATAAGCTTCCAAAGGATATGTACAAAGCACTGAGAAAAACCATCGAAAACGGTACGCATCTGGAGCTGGACGTAGCCAACTCCGTTGCAGTTGCCATGAAGGAATGGGCTGTGGAAAACGGAGCTACCCATTTCACACACTGGTTTCAGCCTATGACAGGTTTTACTGCTGAAAAACATGACAGCTTCATCTCCCCTTCCGGAGACGGCGAGGTTATTATGGATTTTTCCGGTAAAGAGCTGGTAAAGGGCGAACCTGACGCCTCCTCTTTTCCATCCGGAGGTCTTCGCGCCACTTTTGAGGCAAGAGGCTACACAGCATGGGATCCAACTTCTCCTGCTTTTATCAAGGATAAAACCTTGTACATTCCCACTGCCTTCTGCTCCTACAGCGGAGAGGCTCTTGACAAAAAAACGCCTCTTCTGCGTTCCATGGAAACACTGAATCACGAGGCAGTCCGCATGCTCCATCTCCTTGGAAATACCGGTGTGCAGAGAGTTTCCGCCACAATCGGACCGGAACAGGAATATTTCCTTGTAGATCAGAATTTATATAATAAACGAAAAGACCTTATTTTCTGCGGAAGAACTCTGTTCGGAGCTCCTGCCCCCAAAGGACAGGAAATGGAGGATCACTACTTCGGCGCCTTAAAGCCAAGAGTTTCCGCATACATGCACGAACTGGATATGGAATTGTGGAAGCTTGGCATCCCTGCCAAGACCAAGCACAATGAAGTGGCTCCTGCCCAACATGAGCTTGCTCCTGTTTTTGACACTGCAAACATTGCCGTAGACCATAACCAGCTCACCATGGAGATTATGAAAAAGGTTGCCAGGAAACACGGACTTGTATGTCTTCTTCATGAAAAGCCCTTCGAGGGAATCAACGGAAGCGGCAAGCATAACAACTGGTCCCTGATTACCGATGACGGGGTAAATCTCCTGAATCCGGGCCGCACTCCTGCCCAGAATACTCAGTTTCTCGTATTTCTGATGGCTGTTATCAAGGCAGTGGATGACTACGCAGAGCTTATGCGCATCTCCGCTGCAAGCGCAGGAAACGACCACCGCCTTGGCGGAAACGAAGCGCCTCCTGCAATTGTATCCATCTTTCTCGGAGACGAACTGAGTCAGGTACTTGATTCTATTGAAAACGACACCTATTTCGGCAAACAGGAAAAAATCCAGCTTGAGACAGGCGCTCATGTCCTTCCTCATTTCGTCAAAGATAATACAGACCGCAACCGTACCTCCCCCTTCGCCTTCACAGGCAATAAATTTGAGTTCCGTATGCTTGGCTCATCGGCCTCTGTGGCAACTCCGAATATTGTTCTCAACACAGCTGTGGCAGAGTCGTTGAACCAGTTTTATCATGAACTTAAAGATACCAGACCGGAGGATATGGAACAGGCTATCCATGAACTTCTGAAACGGGCGATTCGTAAACATAAACGGGTGATCTTTAACGGAAACGGTTATTCCTCCCAGTGGGTAGAGGAAGCCCAAAAACGAGGTCTTCCGAACCTTACCTCTACACCGGAGTGTCTGCCCGCTTTTATTTCCCCAAAGAGCATCGCTCTCTTTACAGACCACCGGATCTTCACAAAGGAAGAGATTCTGTCACGTTATGAGATTCTTCTGGAGAACTATTATAAGACAATCTGCATTGAGGCCCGCACAATGGCAGAAATGCTCACCAAGGATTTCCTCAGCGCAGTCAGCGCTTACGCAGGACAGATTGCCAAAGATGTCTCCACCAAAACTGCCCTCCTTCCGGAGCTTCAAGTTTCCGGAGAAAAGGCTCTTATCAGAAAATTGACCCTGTCGTATGATACGGTCAGCAGCAAGACCCAGGAGCTTCTGGCTCTTATATCAGAAGTTGAAACCTTCGCGGATATGCAGAGCGCTGCAGATTTCTGCCACAGAAGGGTCCTTCCGAAAATGGAAGAGCTCCGCTGTGCTGCCAATGAAGCTGAGGTTCTAATCCCGGATTCTCTTCTTCCTTATCCGACCTTTGACAAACTCTTATTTTCTGTATAATGGGGCAAAAATATGTGTAATCATTCAGATAATCAGGAATTTCTTTCTCCTGAAGAAAGAATCAGGGAAGCCTGCGGGGTATTCGGAATTTATGCCCCTCAGGGGGAAGATGTGGCCGGCACAATTTATTACGGTCTTTCCTCTCTCCAACACAGAGGCCAGGAATCCTGCGGAATCGCAGTTTCCGATACCTGTGGTTCCCTGGGAAATATATGCGTACACAAAGGCATGGGACTTGTAAGCGAGGTTTTTTCCAGTGACCGGCTCCGGCTTTTAAAGGGAAATCTCGGCATCGGGCATGTGCGTTATTCCACTACAGGAGCAGCCACGATCAACAATGCCCAGCCTCTTGTAATGACTTATGTCAAGGGAACCCTTTCCCTGGCACATAATGGAAATCTTGTCAATACAGAGGAGCTGCGCAGGGAGCTTGCCCTTAACGGGGCGATTTTCCAGACAACCACAGATTCCGAGGTTATTGCCCATCACATTGCAAGGGAACGTGTTCGAAGCCGTACCGTGGAGGAGGCTGTTCTGAAAACAGCTCTGAAGCTTAAGGGCGCCTATGCCCTGGTGATCACCAGTCCCAGAAAGCTTATCGGTATGCGCGATCCTCAGGGACTCAAGCCCCTCTGTCTGGGAAGACGGGGTTCCTCCTACCTTCTTGCCTCGGAAAGCTGCGCCCTCTCGGCAGTCGGTGCACAGTTCGTCAGGGACATTCTGCCGGGTGAGATCGTTACCATTTCCAAAAACGGGATTTCTTCCAATCAGGAGCTCTGCAATCAGAAGCAGGCTCACTGTATTTTCGAATATATTTACTTTGCAAGACTGGACAGCCGTATTGACGGTATTTCCGTCCACGCGTCCCGTCTTCAGGCAGGCGCCGCTCTCGCCAGGGCATACCCGGCCCGGGCAGACCTCGTTACCGGAGTTCCTGACTCCGGTATCACAGCGGCCCAAGGCTTCGCATCTGCGTCCGGCATTCCTTTCAGTATAGCATTTTATAAAAACAGCTATGTGGGAAGGACATTCATAAAACCTACGCAAAAAGAACGCGAATCCAGCGTGCGGCTGAAATTAAGCGTTCTGGAAGGCGCTGTAAAGGACAAAAGGATTGTTCTGGTGGATGATTCCATTGTACGGGGAACCACCATGGCCAACCTGATTCGCCTTTTAAAGCAGGCCGGAGCTCTGGAGGTTCATGTGCGCATCAGCTCCCCTCCTTTTCTCTATCCATGTTTTTATGGGACTGATGTGCCCTCCAACAAGCAGCTTCTTGCCGCCTCCCACACAGCGGAGGAAATCTGCCGGATCATTGGAGCAGATTCTCTTGGCTATTTGAAAATCGATGATCTCCCCTCTCTTGCAGGGAATCTGCCCCTTTGCAAAGCCTGTTTTGACAGTCACTATCCTATCGATGTTTCAAATACATTCTAAATCGCAAAGATACCCGCAACCGCCGTTTCCGGCAGGTACGGGTATCTTTGTGTCTCTCTTTATTATTTCCCGCTGTCTCCATAGTTTGCAAGGACACGGGCGGAAGGATCGTCCACATCACAGCCCTCCCATTCCCTGTTTGGCATCCAGAAGTCTGTAACCATCTGACTCTGTCCCGGATAATATTTCTCAAACAGCTCCCGGTACAGAAGGGCTTCCTTTGTAAAAGGCTTTGCGTGGGTGTATTTCCTGCGCTTTTCCCCGTACTCGCTGTCCGTGTAATATGTATTTGCATATTCCTTCAGATAGTCTACCATAGAGTGTCCCACTGCATCGGAAAAGGCTGCTTTTTCTCTCCACAGAATTTCCTCCGGAAGGTAATCTCCCTTTTCAAAGGCATGGCGCAGAAGATATTTTCCCTTGTGATAGGTGTTCAGCTTTTTCCGGGGATCAACAGACATGACGTAACGCACGAAATCAAGATCTCCAAAGGGTACTCTCGCCTCTAAGGAGTTGACTGAGATACAGCGGTCTGCGCGGAGAACATCGTACATATGAAGCTCTCGGATTCTTTTTTCCGCCTCTTTCTGAAAAGCCTCTGCCGAAGGTGCGAAATCTGTATATTTGTAGCCGAAAAGCTCATCTGAGATCTCGCCTGTGAGAAGCACACGGATATCCGTTTCCTCGTGGATTGCCTTACAAACAAGATACATTCCGATGCTGGCGCGGATCGTGGTGATATCATAAGTTCCCAGAAGATGAACGACCTCAGGCAGTGCGTCAAGCACCTCCTCCTTTGTGATGATCACCTCCATGTGATCGCTTCCGATGTAGTCCGCTGCCTGTCTGGCATATTTCAGGTCAATGGCGTCTTCGCTCATACCTATGGCAAAGGTTCTGATCGGCCGTGCACTTTTCTTTGCCGCAACTGCACATACAAGAGAGGAATCCAGCCCGCCGGAGAGAAGGAATCCCACTCTGGCATCTGCCACAAGGCGCTTTTCTATTCCCTTAACCAACTTATCATGAATTTTCTCACATACGGTTTCCAGATCGTCTTCACAGATTTTTTCCGTCTTTGCAATATCGCAGTAGCAGATAAATTTACCGCCCTTATAATAATGTCCCGGAGGGAACGGCATGATCCTGCTGCAGAGTCCCGTAAGATTTTTAGCCTCGCTTGCAAATACAATCACACCCTTTTCATCATATCCATAGTAAAGGGGGCGTATTCCGATGGGATCCCGCGCCGCTATATACTCTCCGGCAGCGCCGTCGTAGATGATACAGGCAAACTCCGCATCCAGTCCGGTAAACATATCGGTCCCGTATTTTTCGTACAGGGGAAGAAGAATCTCACAGTCGGAGTCACTGTAAAAATTATATTCTTTTTTCAGCTCTTCCCTTATTTTTTCAAATCCGTAAATCTCTCCGTTGCATACCACGCTGTTTCCGTTCAGACAGAAGGGCTGCATTCCGGTGGATGTCAGTCCCATGATGGCAAGCCTGTGAAAACCCAAAAGCCCCTTTCCCGTATCTGTGATCCGCGTATCGTCAGGTCCTCTGGAAACCGTCCTGTCAAAGTATTTTCTGAACTCCTCTTTTTTTATTCCTTCACCGCAATATCCCATTATCGAACACATATATTTTTTCCTCCTCTATTCTACTGTCACGGATTTCGCAAGGTTTCTCGGCTTATCCACATCGCATCCTTTTCCCACGGCTACATAGTAGCTCAGAAGCTGCAGGGGAATGATCGCCAGAGAATTGGTGAAATACGGATTTGTTTCCGGCAAATAGATTACATAATCGGCAGCTTTTTCCGCCTCTATGTTATCCTCATTTGTTACAAGCAGAACGAAAGCGCCTCTTGTGCGTACCTCCGTGATATTGCTGATCATCTTCCGGTACAGTTCTTTCTGGGTAGAAACCGCAGCAACGAGAGTTCCCTCCTCGATCAGGGAAATTGTTCCGTGCTTCAGCTCTCCTGCCGCATAGGCCTCCGAATGGATATAGGAAATCTCCTTCAGCTTCAGAGAACCCTCCATGGAAATAGCATAGTCTATTCCCCTTCCTATGAAATAAACGTCTCTGGCAGCAAGGTATCGGTTGGCAAACCGCTGGATCTTTTCCCTATTGTTCAGAAGCATCTCTATCTGAACGGGAAGCTTCTTCAAATCCCCAAGCATTCCTGCAAGCTCCTCTCCCGTAAGAATGCCCTTTGCAAAGGCAAATTTCATTGCCAGAAGGTAAATAGCAATAAGTTGGGCAGAATAAGCCTTAGTTGTCGCCACTGCGATCTCCGGTCCTGCCCAGGTATACATCACGCTGTCCGCCTCCCTGGCAATGGAACTTCCCACCGCATTGACGATTCCCAGAACTCTGGCGCCTTTACTCTTCGCTTCCCTGAGAGCTGCCAGGGTATCAGCGGTCTCACCGGACTGGCTGATAACCGCCACAAGCGTTCCCTCCTCCAGAATTGGGTTTCTGTATCGGAATTCTGAGGCAAGCTCCGTCTCTGTGGGAATCCGCGCAAGCCCTTCAAAAATATATTTTGCAGTCACTCCCGCATGGTAGGCGGAACCGCAGGCAACGATCACCAGCTTCTTTACCTTGAGAAGCTCTTCCGTGCTCATTCCCAGTTCACCGATATCAATTCCCCCCTCCTTCAGTCTCGGGGAAAATGTATCTGCCACAGCCCTGGGCTGCTCATACATTTCCTTGAGCATGAAATGCTCAAAGCCTCCCTTTTCCGCTGCCTTCACATCCCAGTCGATGTGTACGGAGATTTTTTCCACCGGCTCCTGATCTGCATTGAAAAATTCCATTCCCTCTTTTGTCATCCGGATGATTTCTCCGTTTTCCACAAAGGTCACATCTCTCGTATATCTCAGAATTGCCGGAACATCTGATGCGATCATACAGCCGTCTTCTGTTTTTCCGACAATCAGGGGACTGTCTTTACGAACGGCGTAAAGCTCATCCGGATGGTCGCCGAAAAGAATTCCCAGTGCATAGGAGCCTTCCATTCTGTGCATGACCTTTGTGATTGCTTGAAGGGGATTGCCCTGATAATACTCATCCAGAAGGTGAGCGATAACCTCTGTATCTGTCTCAGAAACAAATTTATAATTTTTTCCTTCCAGCTTTTTCTTCAGCTTCAGATAATTTTCGATAATCCCGTTATGAACGACCACAATACTTCCATCCTTATTGTGATGGGGATGGGCGTTTATATCCGACGGTGAACCGTGAGTCGCCCATCTCGTATGACCAATCCCCACAGTTCCCGGAAGCGTCTCTCCGCCGTGAGTCAGCTCATTTAAGATTTTTAGCCTTCCCCTGGACTTTACTTTCCTGATCTCCTGACCGTCATATACTGCGATTCCTGCAGAATCATATCCTCTGTATTCCAGCTTTGCCAGTCCGTCCAGAAGAATGGGGGCAGCCTGACTTTTTCCGATATAACCTACAATTCCACACATTTTATAATCCTCCATACATCTGAAAATATAACATTTTTGACAAAACGGAAGAAAAATCTCCCGTTTTACCAAAAAAGGCGTCTTTCGTGCATATTTACACGAAAGACGCCTTTGTCTGTCATACTGGTATCATACGCTTGTGAATGGGATTTGTCAATAATTATTAACCGGAATAGCGCAAAACCCGTCTATGGTTTTCTTTCCTGCAGCTGTCGTTACCGAAGGGTTCATTTTAAAACTCATAGAGCTTCCCAGAATTCCTTATTATCTACTGGGTTCGCGAATACACGGGGCAGTCCAAGTCTTTCTGCGCCCCAGTCAGATACTGTCAGCATTGAAGGAACCGCTGTATATTCAAACTGAATTTGGGATGTCATGGATGCTTTTTTATAAACACGTTCGCTAATCAGCGCATCATATGCGTCGGCAAGCGATACGACCTGTGCAGATATCCGAATCTCTTCTCCCTCCAGACCGTCAGGATATCCGCTTCCGTCATACCGTTCATGGTGCCAGCGGCAGATTTCATATGCAATTTTAACAAGGGGTTCCTCTTTATGTAAGGGTAAATTTGCCAGCATATCTGCGCCTACTGCAGAATGGGTCTTAATAACTTCGAATTCTTCTTTTGTCAGACGACCGGGTTTATTTAATATCTCCTCTGAAATTGATATTTTTCCGATATCATGGAATGCCGCCGCCTTACTGATCATGGATATTTTGGCAGAATCAAGATTATAGGCATTTGTTTTCTCCCTAAGCCGCTTCAGAAGCAGCTCCGTCATGGTTCCTATGTGAAGCACATGCAGACCGCTCTCTCCATTACGGAATTCTACAATATGGCTCAAAATAGATACCATTAATGTATTTCCCTTTTCGCTCTCATACATCTGGTCTGCAACCATGGAAACAAGGCGTTTTTGTTTGGAATACAGCATAATTATATTAATTACTCTTCTACGGACAATCCCTCGTATTATGTAAAAAGTATATAGCCTCCGGCTTATTAAAAAAATACTTTCCTTGTACTCAAAATCAACTGTTCTTTCATTATACCTTGCATAACTGCTGCAAATAGGATAAAATAGTAGGGACATCAGAAAAATATGGAGGTAATGTAATATGAAATATGTATGTGACGTATGTGGATGGGAATATGATGAGGAAGCCGGATATCCGGAAGGCGGAATCGAGCCGGGAACTAAATGGGAAGACGTTCCGGAAGATTTCGAATGCCCTCTTTGCTCTGTAGGCAAGGACGAATTTTCTGAAGTATAATCCACTTGCAAATCAGCAGATAAAAACCGGTATTGTATTCACAGTGAAGAATACAATACCGGCTTTTCTTTTACAAAGCTTTATGTTTCAGTCAAAAAGAATCATTCCGAAAAATGTCAGAAGTCCTGCTCCGCAGTCATATTCCATATTGCATTTTTCTGTCACCTTCCGTACAAAAATACAATATGCCGACATACAGGAGTATTGAAGTTCCGGGAATCTGCACGGCTCGTTATTCGCAAGTGCGCAGGGACTGCACAGCGCGCATCCGCTGGCGCCTATCATAAACGCATCTCCAGCCTCTTTCCTGACTTTTTTTGTCAGCCTTAAAGCAGCAGCATTATGAGCGCTTTTCGCTTTTTTGATTGCTTCTTTGTCTGTATAATCAGAAATTTCCCAGGTACTCTGCAAAAGCAGCGCTTTTTTATGACTGAGGATTTTCGCCCGCATTTCTTCCGGCGTACCGCAGACAGGCGGACAGGAATAATTTACTCCATACTGTCCGCACAAATTCTCTTCACAATACGGCCGGAAAGAATCGTCAAATACAAGTTCATCTGTTCCCAATACTTTCGCATCTGTAAAATTTTCTTCTATTGCATACTGAATAAGCTGTTCCGTATCCATAACATCCTCCTCTGTTTTTCTTTTTATTATATATTACCTGCAAAAAAACAGCAAGAAATTCTGAAATCCTTCTGTTTTTCTTCTTGACATTTTCCCTCCTCTCCTTTATACTGAACACAGTTCATTTTGAAGAAGCCGAATTACGGTATTTCCTTTTGATAACCTTCCCTAAAACGGGATTTTTTTTCAAAGCAAAATGAACATTGTTCAGAGTGGGTTATGAATGCTCTGTCATACAACAAATAACAACAAAGAAAGGATTTTTATTATGCAGGCTATTGTAGAAACACTTTTTGATGCCGTATATTTATTCTCTGTAATTGCAATCGGTATCACAATGATCAAAAAGAGTAACGGGAACCAGGAGTACAAACTTTTTGGAATCATGGCGGTTGTTCTTGGCGCAGGAGACGCCTTCCATCTTGTTCCACGTGCGCTCGCTCTTTGCACAACGGGGCTTGAAAACTTTACCGTGGCTCTTGGCACAGGTAAGCTTATCACCTCCATTACCATGACTGTTTTTTATATTCTTTTATACTATGTATGGAGAATCCGCTATAAAATCAACGGTCAGAAAAATGTTACTTATGCAGTTTACCTGTTATCTGCCCTGCGCGTGATTCTGTGTCTCTTCCCTCAGAATGACTGGCTGAGCGCTAAAGCTCCGCTTTCCTGGGGAATTTACAGAAACATTCCTTTTGCGCTTCTCGGTCTTTTGATTATTATTCTTTTTTACAAAAGTGCAAAGGAGCACGGTGACACAGAATTTAAGTATATGTGGCTGACCATCGTCCTGAGCTTCGGATTTTATATTCCGGTTGTTCTCTGGGCAGATACCATCCCTATGATTGGTATGCTTATGATTCCAAAAACCTGCGCTTACGTATGGACTGTTCTCATTGGTTTCAATGCAATGAGAACAGAAACCCTTAAAATAAGAAGACATTAATCAAAACAGGAAAATTAAACTCAACTGTTCCGGCATCTGGTTTGAAGAGAGGGGGCTCTATATAACATAGAGTCCCCCTTTTTACGCTTTCTCTCTCCATATCCGGCAGAAAATATCGGTTATTTCATCAACGCTTTCTTTTTTTCCGTCCTGAAGCCACACCATCGCCGTATTATAAAAAGCTCCCATATAAATATACAGCCTGTAGCGTTCAATTGATTTACAGGGCATGGAACCTGCAATCTCTTCATGGAACTGATTCAGCATCCCCAGAATAGTAGAGCCATATCCAAAGCGGTGAAGATCTATCGCCTGTTTCCCATACCTGCTGAAAAACTCAAAACCTCTGTGTATATTCTCATAGGTATAATAATCCTCCCCGCAGTCTGTAAGAGTTTCCCGATACTGCTCCAGAATATCCGCAATCAGGGTAATAATCACGTTCTCTTTCGTTGCATAGTTTCTGTAAAAGGAAGCGCGCGCCACTCCTGCTTTTCGAATGATTTCAGAAACGGAAATTTCAGAAATGCTCTTTTCCTCCAGCAGATTCAGAAGAGCTGCTGTAATATTTTTTTTGACGCGCAAATTCTCTGTCCTGCGTTTATCCATTCGGAACGTCCTTTCTTCATCTCTCTATCTGATATAAAATCAGTTTTTTTGTATCATATCAACTTCTTGCAATATTCCCCGGAAACTGATACACTTGTTCCTTGCTATTATACAGAAATTTGACAATCTCTGTCAATCAGATTACAGGCGGAAGTCAGCAGAGAAAGGATTTAATTTATGAAAATTGCAATTATGACGGATACAAACAGCGGAATTACACAGGATGAGGCAAAAAAAGAAGGAATCTTTCTTCTCCCCATGCCCATTGATATTGATGATAAATGTTTTCTGGAGGGAATCGACCTTCAGGCAGACCAATTATATGAAGCCCTTGAAAATGACTGCCGGATTTCAACCTCCCAGCCTTCACCTGGAAGCATTATGGACCTCTGGGATTCCATTCTGGCGCAGGGCTATGATGAAATCATCCATATCCCCATGACAAGCGGCCTCAGCGGAAGCTGCCAGAGCGCAGCCATGCTTGCAGAGGAATATGATTCAAAGGTTTATGTAGTTGATAATCACAGAATTTCTGCCACACAGAGAATTTCTGTTCTGGAAGCAAAAAAAATGGCGGACACAGGATGTTCTGCTCAGGAAATCAAAGATTATCTGGAGGAGACCGCCTTTTCTTCCAGCATTTATCTTACTGTAGAATCCCTGAAATATCTGCAAAAAGGAGGACGCTTAAGCTCTTCTGCAGCTGTTCTCGGTACTCTTTTAAACATCAAACCGATTCTTTCTCTTCAGGGACATCAGATTGATGCCTATGCCAAGGTCAGAGGAATGAAAAAATGTGAGAAAAAAATGATCGACGCCATCCGTGAGGATATTTCTTCCCGCTTTGCAGACATTCCGCAGGACAGGCTTCAGGTGGATACTGCCGGAACTCTTCGCACTCCGGATGAAATTGAACACTGGAGAACTACTGTACAGGAAGCATTTCCTGACACTTATGTGAATTATTCTCCTCTGCCCTGCAGCATTGCCAGCCATGTTGGTCCCGGCTGCATCGGAATCGGCGTTTCGCTGCTTCGTTAATTTTGGCAAAATAACATCCCCGTCACCGACTGAGTATCAGTCAATGGCGGGGATATCTCTTTCTTCTGTTATTCAAATGTACGGTACATAAATCTGTTTTTCAGATTATCAAGAAAATCATCATATAACTCTCTGCTGATAACCTCCGGATATGTCATAATGAGCAAAGGACACTCTTTATCTTCTCTGTGGTATGGGAGCTGGTAATACTCGTAGGGATTCTCCACAAAGCCTGCTCTTTCATAAAAGCCCTTTCTTCGTATGGAAATCTCATCCTCCGGCGGGTCAATTTCCAGAATCACAGTCTTGTTCTTCTCTTTAATCAGTTCCAGCGTCTTCCTTCCATATTGATGATTCCTCATCTCCGGGCGAATACAGATGTGCTCTATATAGATGTACTCTTCTACCTCCCAGTACAGGACAATTCCTACAAAACTATCTTCGTCATAAACCAGACTGAAATGATAAGTATCGTCCTTTAAAATCCTTTCCTGAGAAGCCTCCTCTCTCCTTTCGTGATAAGGAAAGCTGACTCTGTACAGTTCCCGCGCTTTCTCATACATTGGATGGTCTGCGTTTGTGATACGTTCTAAAATCATTTTTTCCTCCGATAAATATTTACTTTATTCTTTCTTTCAGAAATTGATATTATTGTATCAAAATCCCTCTGTTTTCGCAAGCAACGCTCCTTTTTCATCAACCTTTCTTTTACTGACCAAACGTATTGCTGTCTTTCGCCGCAGCTTTTGCATTTATGGTGTTGGTTGATTCGTAAAGTGAATTGGTAGGAGCAACCGGGCTCATCAGCACTCTTCCTGTTCCACGGTATACATTGACGAGTCCTTCTCCGCTGACTGCGGAACCTACCAGTGTTTTTGTAGTACGTTCTACAGTGAAATCAAGATTTGAGGACCAGCAGACGGCAAGGTTTCCGTCAATTTTAAGCTCGTCATTTTCCAGTTCGATTTCGATAAGCTCATCTTCCGGAACATTACACTCCATAGCTACGACTCCGCTTCCGGAAAGGCTGAGATTGAAAAGTCCCTCGCCTCCCAGCGCTACAGAGGAAATGGATTTCCTTGCAACAACCTTACTTCTCACAGAAGAATCGCAGGCAAGAAACAACCCATCCTCCATAGTCATTCCCGCAGGTCCCCACTTCGCCATATCTTCCAGAATAATATATTTATATGTAGGTTCCAGAACCAGATATCCTTCTCCCATATACTCCGGTTTTACTACAGACTCCTTCGTCATTGCACCTTTAATCGCCTTGCCGAAAAAGTCACCTATTCCTTTTACTCCGGTAGTTGCCTGCACATGACCTGCCATCCACTGCATGGAGCCAGCCTGAATAATGGCAGAGTGATTCTTATTTACCTCTATAACCACCTGTCTTCTTCTCACATTCATCCTGCTCATAAAATATTCGTTTACTGCATTCATCGGAGAAACGCTGGCGTCCTGCGTATATTCCAGAACATGAAAATTGTCAACACTCTTGATAAACTTTCTGTTTTCATTCTGTAAATTTATAATCCTCATACTGTCATCCTTTCCTGAAAAAATTCATGTAATTTTTTATAGTCAAAGTATAGCACAGGATATTTTGGGGTTAAACCATTATATTGGAGAAATAAAACGTCCTATTCCTCTCTTTTAGATGAGGAAAATATTCCTCTTATGCGGTTTGTTTCTTCGACAATTCCCGGACTTCTTCTGCAAGCAGCGGATTCACAATGTCTTCTGCATTTTTGCAGTTAAAATCATGCATCAGGCGGAGTTCTCTTATCATCTGCAAATCATTTTCATTCCTTACAGTCTGTTCTGTTTCCTGCACATTAATACCTCGCTTTTTTGAAATTGAAAGCTTATCGTAGTCGTAACTGATTACGCGGCATCTTATGTAATTTGTAAATAGCCGCCTATCTGCAAAGACAGGCGGCCGAGGGGGCTGCATATATCAAAAGAGCTATTAAAGAAACGGACGGATATCCGCTGTCAGTTTTTCTTCCAGATTGATCAGGCGTTTTGTAATATTTTTCGCCTGTTCAGATGCAGCCTTGTACTGATTCAGATATTTATACAGAGATTTCACTCCCATATTGCAGCCGTCTGTCATCAGATCGGCAACTGTTTCATCTCTGTGATCCATGGCGAGTTTCATATTGGTTTTCATCCATGACATGCCTTTTGCCATTGTTCCGGGCTCTTTTCCCTCATCCTGATACTGATTCAGAAGCTGCTGTATTTCAGATTTCAGATTCTCATGCTCTTCCCTGCAATCCGAAAGACATTTCCGAAACGTCTCATTTTTTACATCATCCAGAACCTCCTCAATCGAGTCGATTCCCATTCTGATTCCTGCGTCACACTCCCGTAAAAGCTTTATTGTATCCGGTTCAATCATTCTGCCACACTCCTCTTTCATCTGATTAAGAGAAGTATCTCCCGACCGGATGCTTTTTATTCTATCTGCCTTCCTTTGTCTGTCGGATGATATCTTCCATAATGTCATAACTTAGCTGACCGGGTACATAACCGAATACATTCCCTTCTTTGCCAATCATAAAGGTTGTAGGGAAAGAAGAGATTCCATATCCCTGAAACAAAGTCCAGTCTGTATCCATGAGAACCGGATAGGTGAGTTCATTTTCTTCCAGAAATTCAATAATTTCTTCTTCTGTTTTCTCATTTCCCATTTTCGGACCTGCCACACCGAGGACAACTACCTCTTCCTCTGTCTCTTCGGAATACTTCTCATATAATTTCTGGATATCCGGAAGCTCTGCCTTGCAAGGTCCGCACCAGGTTGCCCAAAAATTGAGGAATATTGTCTTGCCTTTATAATCTGCCAGTGTATGTGTGTTTCCGAACTGGTCCTTTAAGGTAAAATCAAGAGCAGGAATCACCTTACTGTCCTCTGTTTCAGAGGTTTCTTCCGGAGAACCGGACTCTTCCTCTGTACCGGAAACATTTTCCGTATTCTCCTGACTTGAGGATATATTGGACAGATAGCTCGTCACTGCATTCATCTTTCCGGTAAACATCAGGATTCCCATAATAATCATAAGAATTCCACCGATTTTAACCGTATACTGTACCACTTTCATATGCTTTCTGAAAAGTCCCAGAAGACTTGTGGCAAAAATTCCCACTGCAAGGAACGGCAGTACAAAACCAAGAGTATAAACACCGATAAGTCCCATTCCCGCAACCCTTGTTCCTGTGGACGCAGCCATAAGAAGCACACTTGTCAGCGCAGGTCCCACACAGGGCGTCCATGCAAAGCTGAACGTAAATCCCATAAGAAGGGCTGCAAAAGGTGACATTGCCAGCTTGTCAAGACGGAACGGAAGTCTTCTCTCTTTTCCCAGAAAATCCGAGCTTCCGAAAATCCCAAGCTGATAAAGACCAAATAATACAACCAGTACGCCGCCGATTTTTGCAAACAGCTCCTGATTTGAATTCAGAAAGCTTCCCACTGCGGAAACTCCCAAACCGAGAAGCACGAATGCAAAGCTGATTCCAATTACAAAAAACAGGGTATTGATCATAACCTTGCTTTTTTTATAATAAAACTTTCCGTCCTCCCATTTTCCGGTACCGCCGGAAAGATAGCCGATATACAGCGGCAGAAGGGGAAGAACGCAGGGCGAGAAAAAGCTTATCAGTCCCTGCAGAAATACCGTAAGTACCGGTACGCTTACATCTAACGAAAATCCCATCCTGTAATCTCCTTCTATTTATTTTTTATTCAGAATCCGGAAGAACACTTTCCATTACAACTGCCGCAGTCTCCGCAGCATCCGTGTTCTCCTCTCTTAATCTTTCTGACCTGATTTACAATAACTGCAATTGCAGCGGCTGCAATCAGCATTACAATGATAATTGTAGCTAACACTTTACCACCTCGTCTCTTTTGGTGTTTTCTTTTACATCAGATTAGCTTATGCTAACTTGTTTAAATTATAACCAAAATAGTCTTATTTGTCAAGGTTCTCTCTGTACTGGTAAACGGTTTCACCCTCTTTTATGGTTTCCATCACTTTAATGTCCTGCACTTCCTCAAGCGGAACTTTCAGAGGATTTTTCTCCAGGATTACAAGGTCTGCAAGCTTGCCTTCCTCAATCGTTCCTTTTGTCTTTTCTTCTCCATACTGATAAGCTGCATTGACTGTTACCGCTTTCAGCCCATCATAAACGGAAATGCATTCCTGCGGATCAAGCGCTGCTCCTGTCTTTGTCACACGTTTCGCCGCGCACCAGATTGTTTTAAGCACATCCGGCATCAGCACAGGGCTGTCCTGATGGAAGGTAAACGGAAGTCCAAGGCGCTGTGCGCTTCCTGCAGGAGAAATTTTATCGGCTCTCTTCATTCCAAAATTCTGAATATGAATATCTCCCCAGTAATACGTGTGGGCGACAAAAAAGCTCGGCATCATGGAAATTGCTTTCATCCGCTCCAGTTGTTCTTTCTGTACAAGCTGGGCATGAATCATCACCGGACGGCAGGTATCAAGCTCCGGATGGTCTTTTTTTACCTTTTCGAACTGTGTAATATACTGTTCTGCTGCCGCATCCCCATTACAGTGGGCAAGGAGCTGCTGATGCTTCTCGAGAGCCTTCAGAATCAGGCTGTAAAGCTGTTCGTCTGTCTTAATCGGATACCCGCGATAACCGTCCTCCGCTCCTTCATAAGGCTCCTTCATCCACGCAGTTCTTCCCTGAGGGGAACCATCGAGAAAAATTTTAAATCCGCCGATTTTCAGATGGTCTTTATACTGATTCAGGTATTCTTCCTGCTCCTCTGAAATCTCACCGCAGTTTTCCAGATCAAGATACGCTGCCAGATCAAGATATAAAACATGATTCTTCTGCGCATACTGCAAAAGCCCCATAAGAGGCGCCGTCACCATTCCTTCCTGAACTGTCGTGATTCCATAGCCTGCATAAATCCCCTGCGCCCGCTTAAAGAGTTTCATCAATGTCTCAATATCCGGCATCGGCATTGCATTTCTAAACTGCACAAAGGCGTTTTCTTCCATGTATCCGTTGAGTTCCCCTGTCTCTGTTCTGCCATAACGTCCGCCCTCAGGGTCCTTCGTCTCTTTTGTAATGTTCTGCACATGAAGTGACGCAGAATTTGCCACTCCCATGTGGGAAGAAGCGTGGATTACCAAAATTGGATGCTCCGTGGAGATTTCATCCAGCACCTTTTTATCCGGATGTTCTTTTTCGGCAAGAAAATTATGGTCGTAATTTGTCCCCGATACCCATGCTCCTTTCGGTATCTCATTTTCTTTGATAAACGTCTGCATCAGACGTACAATGTCTCCGAAATCTTTTGCTCCCGACAAATCGCACTGGGACAGGGAATTTGCCAGTCCCGCGAAATGGCTGTGTCCGTCAATAAATCCGGGAAGCATGGTTTTTCCACCCAAATCGTGCAAAACAGTTCCTTCTTCTTTCAGGGCAAAGATTTCCTCCTTTGTCCCGCGCTTTACGATTTCCCCGTTTTTCACAAATAAAGCCTCTGCCTGAGGATATGTTTCATCCATTGTAAGAATGGTTCCGTTATAATAAATCACTGACATGTTAAATTTCTCCTCTCATCAGAAAAGGAATCTTGCCCAGTTCAGCAGTTTTCCAATCAAAAAGATCCTTCTTTTCATTGTTTTTCCCATAGGAACAGGCTCAACATTGTGAGGATTGTTATATTCTCCGTTTGTTAATGCCTGTCTGGAATCCTTTTCGTATTCTTCCAGATTCGTCTCTAACTGACGGTTTATTTCTTTGCTGCGGATAACAAGCATCAGCTCTGTGTCGAGATACGCGCTTCGCATATCCATATTAAAAGAACCGACCATGGAAATATCGTCGTCTACCAGAACACTTTTGCCGTGGTAGGAAATACCGCCTTCATATTCCCAGATGTCAATTCCTGTATCCAGAATTTCTTTTTTATGTTTCTCGTAATCAGAAGCGCCGAAAGCATTTCCGTTATTTGTCACAGAGTTGGTCATAACAGCGAAATCCGGCACTGCCTCTGCGATTTCTTTCCAGGTATTGTACATCGCATCGTTGCAGATTATGTAAGGCGTATGGATTTTTACCCTTTCGGAGGCTCTTTTCATTACTTCTCCCATTTCATACCAGGCAATCGGTTCTTTCGCACCTGTATGGATTGGATTGGAAATCAGGGCAATTTTCTCCGTTTCAAAGGTATTCTTTGTATAATCCCGGTCACAGATTCCCGCCTCATTTTCTGCGAAATAAGCCTTATAGCATTTATCCGCCTCCTGTGCTGCTTCCTGAACCGATTTTTTCTCTGCCAGCTTCTCCTTCTCATGGAAGTCACTGCATATATTAAGCTCCCATACTCTTTCGAAATAGCGTAACAGCTCTTCTACCGAGCTTTCGGATGTCGGATTTTCACAATGGACAAACACATCTCTGTCGTAATTCTTATGTCCCGGAAAATCTCCCAGAAAATAATCATAGGTGTTTCTGCCCCCGAGCATGTAAGTCTTCCTGTCTGCAACAAGATATTTGTCATGCATACGCCCCATCAGCGTCCAGGGCTTCAGCGGATTGGCGCGGTTATAGAGCTTCACCTCTATATTTTTGTGAGAGGACAGCGCATGAAAATAAGGATTAAATTCCATAGCAACCCAGCTTTCGAATCCATCTGTCAATACCTTCACCTTTACGCCTCTGTCTGCTGCTTCCCTCAGAGCGCCTATCACAATTTTTCCACTGTTATCGGAATGGAAGGCAAAGGTAGACAAAACAATCTCTTTTTCTGCATTTTTAATCAGACGGATTCTCTGTAAAAGTGCGTCTCCGTTTTTCTCAACTACAACAGCTCTCTCAGGACTTTTTGCCGGTTCATAAAACCGATCTATATCTGCGTTCTTTTTCGTCTCCTCCGTTATCTTCGGATGTCGCGCGTAAGAGATAAATATCCCTATCAGCACATAAGTCAAAAATAGGGCAAGCACAAGCAGCACCTTCTTTATTATCTTACTAAATTTCATTCTGTATGATCACCTCATCCTTTGTCATTTCTCAGTCATTCTCTATAGAAATTTGTTTCAGTCGTTTCCTGCATTGGAGATAATCCGGAAAATAAGTTTCTACTTCTTTCCAGAATTCCGCAGAGTGATTCATATACCGCCTGTGGGCAAGTTCATGTACTACCACATAATCAAGCAGTTCTTCCGGCAGATAGTACAACTGATAATTGAAATTCAGATTTCCTTTGGAAGAACAGCTTCCCCAGCGTGTTTTTTGATTCCGAATCGTAATTTTCCCGAAGGTAACTCCCATTCTTTCGCTGTATAGAAGCACTTTCCGGAAAAATTTTTCTTTTATTTTCTCTATTTCTTCCGGCGTAAGAGCATTCACCGGAGCAATGTGCGCTGCCTCCCCTTTTTCTTTTCTCTCCTGAACCTGAAAAACCTTCCGCGCAATCCAGTCACTGTGTTTCTCCAGAAATTCTATGATTTCTCCGTCTGTAAGCTTTAGGGGAACACGGGCAATCACTGTTCCGTCGGACTTCACCTCAAGCCCCAGTGTTTTCCTTCCGGAGCGTTTGATTTCGACCGGAAATTCTGCGTTTCCATTTGAGATTTGATGTGTTAAGAGTTTTCGCTGAACTGTCATATCATCC